>Ga0105240_10000288_pt1 | contig 98146 bp, 86 predicted proteins | sample KBSC54metaG_FD_80426 | JGI IMG/M metagenome (GOLD analysis project Ga0105240, IMG submission 80426) | Corn rhizosphere microbial communities from Kellogg Biological Station, Michigan, USA - KBS C5-4 metaG | ecosystem: Host-associated > Plants > Roots > Rhizosphere > Soil | place: Michigan, USA...
AGCGCCGTTGTTCATAAAGGCCCAGTTCATGAAGTCTGAGCGGGGGTCGTGGCTGACGTTGCTGTTGTCGAAGAAGTCGCCCACGGAGAATTTCCCGGCGGTCAGAGTGATCCTGGAGGTGGAGACGCGTTCCGTCACCTGGTTGGCGTCATCGATGATATTTTCAAAATGATCTTTATCCAGGGTAATATGCTGGCGAAGGAAGATCCTTGCCACGTATACGGTTGGTTCGGGGTTGCCTATGCGGAAGGTCTCTCCGTTGGGGAAGCCTGCGATGCCGAGGGTGCTGCCGAAGCCTTTACCGCCGGCCATTTCGGGGTTGAAATAGAGTGCGGCTCCTTTCCACAGGCGCCGGCCGAGATAAGCGGTGGCGGTGACGGAGTAGGCCCGTTCGTGTCCGGGTGTCAGGCTGTTCTGTCCGCTGTAGGGAGCGTGGAAGGTGGGATGTCCCTGCAGGATGCCGGTGAACTGGAAGTGATAGCTCCATCCGGAATCGTGGAGCAGTGCGTCATCTTCGTTAGATTGTGCGGATGTCTGAAGGATCGCAAGGGAAAGGATTGCGAGGATCGATATACGTGAAAAAAAGGGTCTTTTGAGCATAGGTTGCGCGTATGTGCGGCGCAAAACTATATTGGATCTGAGAAGCGGTGAAATAATTTAATGCTACCTTGTTGCTTTTACCATCCTGTTCTTGCCCTGCATGTCTTTTCGGACTACAATATCCTGATAGCCAGCTTTTTTAAGGATGCCCACCACTAGCCCTGCCAGGTCTTCGTGGATCTCTGCGTACAGGGTTCCTCCCTGTGGCAATCTCTCCTGTCCCAGCCGGGCAATGGCCTGGTAGAAGATGCCGGGGTTTTCGTCCTTTACGAAGAGGGCCAGGTGGGGTTCGTGGTCGACCACATGGGGGGACATGGCGGATTTTTCTTTTACGGGGATATAGGGGGGATTGCTGACGATGAGGTCCAGGGGAGGCAGACCGGCCCACTGGCTGCTGTCGAGGATATCGAGCTGGAGGAAATCGATGTCGGCTACCAGGGCGGTGGCGTTGCGACGGGCGACTGCCAGGGCTTCGGGACTGATATCACAGGCATGGATAAGGGCCTTTGGAAGGCGTTTTTTCAGGGCGATGGCGATGCATCCGCTGCCGGTGCCTATGTCCAGGATGGAAGGGGTGGTTTTGGCCTGATCTGCGGTTACCCATTCCACCAGCTCTTCGGTTTCGGGGCGTGGGATAAGGACGTGTTCGTCCACATAAAATTTCATTCCGCAGAACCAGCTTTCCTGCAAAACATATTGTACGGGTTGATGTTTTGATAGGCCGAATATGTATTGATGGAAGATGTCTGTTTGTAAGGGGCTAAGGAGGATGTCCTTATTCAGCAGGCGGTCTATTTTCTTTTTGCCTGTAATGTTTTCCAGTACAAGATCCCCTATCTGGGCGGCCTCTCTTTCACCGTAGAGTGGTGTCAAACGGGCCAGTAATTCTCTTTGCGCCTGTTGGATGTCCATGTATAAAAATAAGTAGAATCTTCCTGTTGAAAATAGGTATTTTTACGGCTTGAATTCCCCGGAAATATATATGCATCGCTGTTTGGAGCTGGCCCGGCTGGGCGCGGGCGATGTTGCGCCTAATCCCATGGTGGGGGCTGTGCTGGTGCATGAGGGCCGGATCATTGGGGAAGGGTATCACGAGGTATATGGGCAGGCCCATGCAGAGGTAAATTGTATCGCCTCGGTCCGGGAGGAGGACAGGGGGCTTATTTCCCAATCCACGATCTATGTGTCATTGGAGCCCTGCGCTCATTTTGGCAAGACACCGCCGTGTGCGGACCTGATCATCAGGGAGCGGATACCCAGGGTGGTGGTGGGCTGCCGTGACCCTTTTCCACAGGTGGATGGGAAAGGCATCGAGAAAATGCGGGCTGCGGGCATATCCGTGGAGGTAGGTGTATTGGAAAAGGAGTGTGTTGAATTAAACAAGCGTTTTTTTGTATTCAATATGCAGCACCGGCCTTATATCGTGTTGAAATGGGCGCAAAGCATGAATGGGAAGATAGCGGGCGCCGGTGAGCGGGTGTTGATCTCCAATGCGTATACAAACAGGCTGGTGCATAAATGGCGGAGTGAGGAAGCGTCGATACTGGTGGGTACGCAGACTGCATTGATGGATGATCCGGCGCTGACTGTGCGGCTATGGAAAGGGCCGAATCCTGTCAGGCTGGTGATGGATAGGGATTTGAGCCTGCCTTCGTCCCTGCGGGTATTCGACGGGCAGGTGAGGACGGTGGTCTTTAACCTGATGCGGCATGAGGAACAGGGGAACCTGCAATATTATCAACTGGCGGGGGATAGCAGCCTGGTACATCAGCTGGCGGTGGCTTTGTATCAGCTGAAGATATCGAGCGTGCTGGTGGAGGGTGGGGCGGCGGTGTTGCAATCTTTTATCGACGAAGGGTATTGGGATGAGGCGCGGATCATTACGAATGAAACTTTACAGATACCCGATGGGCTGGCATCGCCTGCATTGAAAGGGGCGCAGCTGGTGTCCCAGGAAAGGCTTTTTTCAGATGTGATCAGTTACTATCGTCCGGGGAATGTTACCGGGACAGGACCTTTACAATAAAACATGGCAGAACAGGACTTTTATTTTACGATAGAGAAGGAAGCTTCCGCGGAGTTCAAGGACAGGGGGAGTAAATTCATTGGTTATGCTTTTCCCATCAGCAGTGTGGATGGGTTTAAGGAAAAGCTCAATGAAGTGAAAAAGCTGCATCCAAAGGCGACCCATCATTGTTTTGCCTACCGGCTGGGGCTGGATGGAAATACTTTCCGGGTGAGTGATGACGGCGAGCCTTCCGGTTCGGCGGGGCGGCCTATACTGGGTCAGATAGATAGTAAAGAGCTGGTGAATGTACTGGAGATCGTAGTGCGATATTTTGGAGGTACGCTGCTGGGTGTGCCGGGTCTGATCAATGCTTATAAGTCGGCAGCGGCCCTGGCTTTACAGATGACTCCGCTGGTACAGCGCCAGGTGGAGCAGGAGCTGGTGGTACAGTTCGACTATACGCAGATGGGTGAGATCATGCGGGTGGTGAAGCAATATAATGGGCGGGTAGTACGGCAGGAAATGCAGCTATTCTGCAGTATGACGGTAGCAGTGCCCAGGAACCGTTGTACAGAAATAAACTACATATTAAAGGAAATACGTAATGTGGAGGTGTCTCCTGTAAAGAGCGCGGGTTGACGGGGTTTGGGATTAGGATAATGTTTAATTGATGCGGGGCTAAAGGACTTTTCTTTGGGAAAGTATGTATGGTGCTGGCATTTTTTCGTTTCTTACGGTGTCTATTATCCTAACACTAAAGAAAACCCTTATGCGAAAGCAACTCCTGTTTCTGACCTTTTCCGTACTGGCTACTTTTTTAGTAGCGATCTTCTCCTGTAATAAGTACAAAGATGATACGCCTTCTCCTTCATCCGGTGTGTTGCCGGAAGAGAAGACTGTCACTGCCAGTGTTCAGGGGCGCGTTTTGGATGAGAATGGAGCTCCTGTGCCCGGGGCTACCGTTACGAGTGGTAAGTCTAGTGTGACTACGGATGAGAATGGGATCTTTAATTTCAACAAAATATCCCTGTCTTCCCGGTTTGGCTTTGTGAAAGTAGTCAAGGACGGCTATTTTTCCGGGTCTCGTAGTATCATGACTGTTGCCGGCAGCGAGAATTTCGTTTCTATCCGGCTGATACCACGGGCTGCGAAGGGAAATTTTGATGTTTCGGCCGGCGGGGCCATTGCTGTGCAAACGGGTGATACCGTCAGCTTTGGTGCGTCGTCGATCGTGGATGCTGCCACGGGCACGGCTTATAGTGGTACCGTTCATGTATATGCGTCGTACCTGGACCCTACGGCGTCCGATGTGGCTCAGCGTATGCCAGGTGATCTGCGGGGTATCGGCGGTGATGGGAAAGAGACGCTGTTACAATCTTTTGGTATGATGGTGGTAGAGCTGGAAGGCGATGGCGGTGAGCGGTTACAGATAGCCGATGGAAAGAAAGCGACGGTTTCCATGAAGATACCGGACGCGGAAAAGGCGAAGGCGCCTGCGACTATTCCTTTATGGTATTTTAACGATACGACGGGCAGATGGATCGAGCAAGGTGTGGCTACCCGCAAGGGCGATCTGTATGTCGGCGAGGTGGCGCACTTCAGCTGGTGGAATTGCGATGGGCCTTTGGGGGCGGTGTCTTTTCATGTGCGGCTGAAAGATACGCATGGCAATCCTGTGGCCTTTACGTATTTGCGGATGACCTCACCGACGCTGGGTACCCGGGGTGGGTATACAGATGAGGATGGGAATGCATCCGGGCTGATACCGAAGGGTGAGGTCCTGCGGTTGGAGGCGATGAATAGCTGCGGCACTGCTGCTTATTTTGGGGTGAATGTGGGACCTGGGTTAGGCGACCTGGAACTGGGGACGCTGACGGTGACGGATGACCGGGCTCTTCTTACGCTGACAGGGAAGGTGGTCGATTGTAACAACACAGCTGTTGACAGCGGATATGTGCAGGCGGTCATCGATGGGATATCCTATCAAGTCAGGGTGGTGAAAGGCGCTTTTTCGCTGGCGATGTCCCGATGTGGGGATGCGTCTACCAGTGCCGCGTTGGTTGCGGGCGATTACAAGACGAAGCAACAGGGCGCCTCTACCTCCGTACCGGTGACCACGGGCAGTATCGATGCGGGGACGCTGAGCGCCTGCGGCAGCGATATCAACCAGTATTTCAATATTACATTCAAAGGGCAGACTTATAATATGACGGTGTCGCCGGATTCTTCCTGTTATTTTGAGTCTCCCAGCCAAATTGGGTACAGCTTCCTCATCGATGAAAGCTACAACAGCTATGGTTTAACCTATATCTGGTGGATCAGGCCGAAAGGGTTTACAGGCGTCGGGACCTATCTGACATCCGGCTATATGACGATAAACGGTGTCTATTACACCCATCCCACGTTGGATGAAACCAGTCCGAAGTGTACCATCAAGACATTTGGCGCTGTGAATGAATTTATTACGGGGTCCCTCACCGGACAGTTAAAGGATACGTTGGGTACCTGGTATCCGCTGACCTGTGATTTCAAGGTGAAAAGGACAAAATAATATACTTTGGGGCAGGGTTGGGCCGTTATAGTTTCCTGTATCAAATCGATATCCCTTGAGAAACTACCGCCTGACCCTGTCCATTTTTGTATTAGCTGCCGTTGCAGCGGCTATCTATTCCTGTAATAAGTATAAGGATGATATGCCGTCATCTTCTTTTGGTACGTTGCCAGAAGAGAAGACGATCACTGCCAGTGTGCAGGGGAGGGTGCTGGATGAGAATGGCTTACCCGTGCAAGGGGCGGCCGTTACGAGTGGTACGGCCAGTGCGACTACGGATGAGAATGGGGTCTTTAATTTCAGTGATATATCCATGTCTTCCCGGTTTGGCTATGTGAAAGTGGTCAAGCAGGGATATTTTGCGGGTTCGCGCAGTATCCTTACTGCTGCGGGGAGTTCAAATTATGTTACTATTACGTTGATACCGCGGACTTTCAGGGGCAGTTTTTCGGCGGCCACTGGAGGGAATGTTGTTATTGGGACGGGTGATTCTGTTCTGTTTGATGCATCCTCGATCGTAAATGCGGCCACGAATGCGGCTTATACGGGAACGGTGCATGTGTATGCGTCGTACCTGGATCCGCTGGCGGCAGATGCGTCGGAGCACATGCCGGGCGACCTGCGCGGCATCGATACCAGCGGTAAGGAGACGATGCTGCAATCATTTGGTATGATGGTGGTAGAGCTGGAGGGGGATGGGGGAGAGAAGCTGCAGATCGCCGCCGGGAAACAGGCGTATATCAGCATGAAGATACCTGATGCTTTAAAGGCAAGCGCGCCTGCCGCCATTCCTTTATGGTATTTCAACGATACTACGGGGAAGTGGATCGAGCAAGGGGCGGCTACCCGTCAGGGTGACCAGTATTGCGGGTATACGACGCATTTTACCTGGTGGAATTATGATGCGCCGACCGGGGCTGTAAATCTCAAGGTACGGATAAAGGATCAGCATGGCAATCCGCTGACGTATACGCGTGTACAGCTGACCTCCCCTACTTATGGAACAAAATCCGGCTATACGGATGCCACGGGTCTTGTCACGGGCTTGATACCGAAGGGGCAGATGTTGAAGCTGGAGGTGATCAGCAACTGTGGGAAATTACTCGCAGGTGCGAATGTCGGTCCCGCACTGGCAGACCAGGACCTCGGTACGCTGACGGTGAACAATGAAATAATAACGCTTACGCTTTCGGGTACGGTAGTGGATTGTAATGGCACGGCTGTCGACAGTGGGTACGTGAGTGTCCTGGTGGAGGGGCTGGGGTACCGGGGGGCGATTTCGAAAGGGGCCTTTTCCGTGAGTATTACAAGATGTGCCACTTCGACCACATCGGCTACGCTGGTGGCGGGCGATTATAAATCGCTGGAGGTGGGCAACAGTGCTGTCCTATCCGTGGATACGGGTAAAACCGATGTGGGACAACTGACGGCTTGTGGCACCAGTATCAACCAGATCATGAGTATTTCAGTAAATGGAAAAACCTATACGATGAATTACCCGGTGGATAGCATCGGCTATTGGTTCAGCGGTAATACGAGCGGCTTTCAATCCCTGCCTGTTACCGGCAGTGCGGGATATCAGACCCAATGGCAGATGCAAACGCTGACCGGAACGGGAACATTCCCTGTCAATGGGTTTTATCTTTATACGACGGACCATTACTATTTTCAAAATGGCACGATGCAATGTACGATCTCCCAGTTCGGCAATATCGGTGGATTTATTATGGGCAATCTCAGCGGATCGGTGATAGATAGTTTGGCCCAGACCAACACCACCTATCCTATGACGGGAACCTTTAAGGTAAGAAGAGATGAATGATCAGGTGTTGAACCGTCCGCTGACCACCAGGTCCTTGCTGCCTGGCGTGTAAGTGTAGAAACCTTCACCCGATTTGATGCCCAGGTACCCGGCTGTCACCATGTTGGTGAGCAGGGGGCAGGGAGCGTATTTCGGATTGCCGAAACCGTCGTGCAGCACTTTCAGGATGGAGTGGCAGACGTCCAGCCCGATGAAGTCTGCCAGCTGTAAAGGCCCCATGGGATGGGCCATTCCCAATTTCATTACTGTATCGATCTCCTGTACGCCGGCAACGCCTTCGTAGAGGCTGTAAATCGCCTCGTTGATCATGGGCATGAGGATGCGATTGGCTATAAATCCGGGATAGTCGTTGACCACGCAGGGTATTTTCCCCAATTGTCCGGCAATCTCCACCATTTGCCGGGTGACTTCCTTGTCCGTGGCATAGCCGTTGATGATCTCTATGAGCTTCATGACGGGGACGGGGTTCATAAAGTGCAGGCCGATGACGGAGGAAGGGCGCCGGGTTACCGAGGCGATCTTTGTAATGGAGATAGAGGAGGTATTGGAAGCCAGTATGCAGCCCTGGGGGCTATGTTCATCCAGCTGGCGAAATATGGAAAGTTTTATATCTGTGTTTTCTGTGGCGGCTTCCACGACGAGCCGGGCCTCTTTTACACCTGTTTTGAGGTCGGTGTGGGTGGTGATGGCTTTTAGGGTAGCGGCTTTGGCATCTTCTGTGAGGCTGCCTTTGGCTATCTGTCTGTCCAGGTTTTTCGAGATGGTCTGCAAGGCTTTGTCCAGTTGGGTGGGGTTAGTGTCTATAAGGTTGACAATGAACCCATTCTGGGCGAAAACGTGAGCGATGCCATTACCCATGGTACCGGCTCCGACGACTGCAATTTTGTTCATATTTTAAGCTGGATCAGTTAGTTATTATTCCTGAAATCGCCGCGTTTCCAGGCCTGGATAAAGTCGGCCCAGGCGACGGGGTTGAAGATATTTTGTGGTGGCGCCTGTCCCTGGTAATAGTAGCGGGTGGCTTGTTGTGACAGATAGCGGCTGACGGCTTCGCCTGCGCTGGCGGGCAGGCTCCTGGCCAGTATCCTTCGTTTGGCGGCATCGGTGTTCTTCCGGGCTATTTCTATGTCGTCATCGGGGACGGGGGTGTTGACGAAGTCCCGTTCGAATTGTTCCCGTGTGGGTTTGGGCTTAATGATGGTGGCAGGGAGGTATTGGGCGTCCTGTGTCATCAATATTATCATACTGTATTGATTACCATGGAAGGTGTCGGTAATGTTGACCAGGACAGGTTTATAGCCGATGCTGGTAAATTCCACCTGATCGCCTTTGACCACGACGAGGGAAAATACGCCCTGATCGTTGCTGTAGGTGCCGTGATTGTGTCCTTTTACGACGATGCTCACGGCGGGGATGCCTCTGAGGCTGTCGGATGTCATGACGACCCCGTATATCTCGACTACGGAATCTTTGAGCTTATCGAACTGGGCATGCACGGCAAAAGGTGCGGAAAATATTAAAATGTATAGTAAAAATTTTTTCATTCGGCGCCCTCAAAATTATAGTTTATACCCTAAATAGTAAACAAAGTAAGGGGGTCAATGGTTAATTTTGTCTCAAAATAAAGTTTTTAACAAAATCTTGCGCATGACCCAGGAAAAAGTTTTAGCGGCTTTGAGCAACGTACAGGAACCTGATCTGGGAAAGGACATCGTTACGTTGAATATGGTGAAAGACCTGGAAATTGACGGAAATTATGTTTCTTTTACGGTGGTGCTTACCACGCCTGCCTGCCCGATGAAGGATCATATAAAAAATGCCTGTATCAATGCGGTGAAGCTGCTGGTGAATAAGGATGCCACGGTGAACGTGAAGTTTACTGCCAATACCAGCACGAACAGGAAGGATATACAATCACAATCGTTGTTGCCGAAGGTAAAGAATGTCATTGCTGTTGTCAGCGGCAAGGGTGGAGTCGGAAAAAGCACGGTAGCTGCCAATTTTGCCCTGGCCTTGGCCAGAGGGGGCGCTTCGGTGGGTTTGATGGATGCGGATATTTATGGTCCCAGTGTTCCCATCATGTTTGGTGTGAGGGGTGAGCGTCCCATGATGACGGGGGGAGGAGAAGGTGGAAAAGGGATGATCGTACCGCTGGAGAAGTATGGTATCAAGCTGATGAGCATCGGGTTGCTGGTAGATGAAAAGAATGCGGTGGTATGGCGTGGGCCGATGGCCAGCAGCGCCATACGTCAGTTTATAACGGATGTTGCCTGGGACCAGCTGGATTACCTGGTGATCGATATGCCGCCGGGTACGGGGGACATCCATCTGACCTTATTACAAACGGCGCCGGTGACGGGAGTTATCGTCGTCACCACTCCCCAGGATGTGGCGCTGGCGGATGCCAGGAAGGGGATTGCCATGTTTGGCCAGGCGCAACTGAAGATACCCATCATCGGTCTGGTGGAAAACATGAGCTATTTTACTCCTGCCGAGCTGCCGGAAAATAAATATTACATTTTTGGTAAGGAAGGTGGAAAGAGACTGGCTGAAGAATACGATATTCCTTTTTTGGGACAGATACCGCTGGTACAAAGTATCCGTGAAGGCGGCGACCAGGGTGTGCCTATCATGATGAGCGATGATGCGGTGACCAAAAAGGCATTTTCCGATTTTGCGGGGAATGCGGCGCGCAGCATTGCGATGCTGAATGCGAATTTTCGGGCTGAGCGGGTGGCGGAAGTGGTGGCGTAGGTTAAGAGGGTTGTTTGCTATAAAGATAGTAATTTGCCGGCATGTACATTCCCCGCCGATATGAAGAAAAAGACAAGGATAAGATCTACGCTTTTATACGGGAAAATTCATTTGGGATCCTGGTGAGTGTAAAGGACGGCATTCCCGCCGGTACGCATATTCCCTTACTGCTGGAAAAGGACGTCGATGGCCGTGATGTGCTCATGGGGCATATCTCCAGGGGCAACGAGCAGAAGTATGCTCTGACGGATGGCGCGAAGGTGATGGTGATCTTTCATGGGCCGCACGCTTATATTTCTCCCCGATGGTATACGCAGATGACTGTCCCTACCTGGAACTATATTGCGGTGCATGTATACGGGACCGTGAAGATCGTGGAAGGAGATGAATTACATGGGGCATTGCGGCGGCTGATGGATCATTATGAGCATCCGATGCCGCAGCCGGTGAAGATGGAGGAGATACCGGATAAGACCTATCACGAGAATTTCAGGGGCATTGTAGGGTTCAAGATCTTTATCGATGAGATGCAGGCGGCGTATAAGCTGAGCCAGAACAGGGATGAAACGAGCTATCACCAGGTGATCGATGAATTGGAGAAGGGGGATGATGTTGCAAGGGGTGTGGCGGAGGAAATGAAGAAAAAAACTAATTTTGAGCAATGACGCGCCAGGAACTAACGGAACAAATACGAAAAAAGAAATCCTATCTGTGTGTCGGCCTGGACACTGATGTTACTAAGATACCGCACCATTTGCTTTCTTATGATGATCCTGTTTGGGAGTTTAACAGGCGGATCGTTGATGCAACCAGTGATTACTGTGTGGCCTACAAGATCAATACTGCCTTTTATGAGGCTAATGGGGTAAAGGGATGGGAGGCGATGGAAAAGACGGTGAATTACATCTCCGGGGATCATTTCAAGATCGCCGACGCGAAACGGGGAGACATCGGCAACACTTCTTCACAATATGCGAAGGCCTTTTTCGAGACGATGGCATTCGATGCTATTACGGTCGCCCCTTACATGGGATCGGATAGTGTCCGGCCTTTCCTGGAATATAAGGATAAGTGGACGATCCTGCTGGGATTGACCTCCAATGCGGGAGCGGCTGATTTTGAGCTGCAGCCGGCGGGGGAAGGATTGTTATATGAAAAGGTATTGCGGACGGCCGGTGGATGGGCGGGACCTGATAATTTGATGTTTGTCGTGGGCGCTACGCAACCGGAATGGTTTGAAAACATACGCCGGCTGACACCGGATTATTTTTACCTGGTGCCGGGTGTGGGGACGCAGGGTGGCAGTCTGCGGGAGATCTCTATAAAGGCTATGAACAAGGATGTGGGGCTGCTGGTGAATGTAGGCCGGGATATAATCTTTGCGGGCAAGGGTGAGGATTTTGCGGAGGCTGCGGGGTTGAAGGCGCGGGCGTATGCGGAAGAGATGAGCGGATATCTGAAGTGATCCGGTTAAAAGGCGGTTAAATTACCTGTAAGGGTTTACCGGGTGGGGAGGACGACGTATTTTGTCGCAAAACCTACTTATGATACGTTCTCTCAAGACCCTTGTTTTTTTTGTATTTTCTTTTGTTTTATTTTCTTCCTGTAAGAAGGATAACAGTAGTCCAACCCAGGGACAATTGGTGGGAGCCAGGTTAAAAGCGGCGTTGACCGCGCAAACCATTACGCAAGTGTATGTCTACGATTATTCCACCGGCACTGTACGGAACACCGGGACCGCTGTAGAGGTGGACGATGACGGGATCCTTTCCGTATTGTATGCCGGCAGCGGTCAATCTTTCAACCTGGAGAGCCTGATCGCTTTTTCTATCTCCGGCGCTACATTATTCCTGTATTTCTAATGAAGGTTTTTGGATATTGGCTGGTGATGAGGATGTCTCGGGATGGAATTCGTTCTCCGACTTGGAGATCACCAGTGTGGCGATGCCGTTACCGATGATGTTGGTGATGGCTCTTGCTTCGCTCATAAATTTATCTACGGCCAGGAGAACGGCCAGACCTTCCACGGGAATTTTTTTTATTGCGGTAAGGGTGGAGGCAAGGACGGTGAATCCGCTGCCGGTGACGCCTGCCGCTCCTTTTGAAGTGACCATAAGTATACCCAGGATGGTCAGCATTTCCCCTGTCGTCAGCTGGACGTTGTATAATTGCGCGAGGAAGATGGCGGCCATGGAAAGATAGATGGACGTACCGTCCAGGTTGAAAGAGTAGCCGGTGGGAACGACGAGACCTACAACGGACCTGCTGCATCCCATTTTCTCCAGCTTGTTCATCAGGGAGGGAAGCGCTGCTTCGGAGGAGGAGGTGCCCAGGACGATGAGGATCTCTTCCTTGATATTTTTCAGATAGGTGAATACGTTGAGCTTAAAATAGCGGAGGACCAGTCCCAGCACGACGATGATAAATACGGCCATGGTGCTGTACATGGTGATCATCAACTTACCGAGCGGGATCAGTGTCCTTATGCCGTATTTCCCGATGGTGGAGGCCATGCCGCCGAATGCTCCCAGGGGTGCGAGCAACATCACGATCTTTAAAAGCCAGAAGACCCATTGTGTGATGGGGTCTATGAGCGTGAGGATCTTTTCTCTATGGCGGCTGAGGCTTACGACGATGCCTGCGATGATGGCCAGCACGAGGATCTGCAAGGTGAGGTTATTTAGAAAGAACTCTCCCCAATTGATATGCGCAGCGCCTTTTTGGGTATATTTCGATGCGTCCTGGATAGGCAGGCCTGTCTTGTCTATTTTTCCCGGTGCGATAAGCACTGCCAGCAGGATGCCGATGGTCAGGGAAATGGTGGTGATCACTTCAAAGTAGATGAGGGATTTTACGCCGATGCGCCCAACTTTTTTCAGGTTGCTCATGCCGCTGATGCCGGGGACGATGGTAAAAAAGATGACGAAGGGGATGAAGACCTTTATAACGGCGATGAACCAGTCTCCCATCCATTTGGTCCTGACAGCGGTGGCCGGATAGAAATACCCCAATAGCACGGCCCCTACCAGGGCGATAATCACCAACAGTGTAAGATGAGCGGTGAAATTAAGCCGGGGAGGTTTCGGCACAGTGAGTGTATTCATGTGTCTTATTGAAAATGATCCAATATATGATAAAACCTGTAGACATCCCCGAATGAGTTATACAGGGGAGCGGGGGCTACCCGTATGACCCCTGGTTCGCGATAATCTACGATAATGCCGGCTTCGATCATCTTCTGGTGTATGGCTTTTCCATGTTCCTGAAAGTAGAGCGAAAGCTGGGCGCCTCTTTGGGCCGGATCCATAGGGGTGATGATATCAAAACGGAGGCCGGTGAGCTGCTGTAACAGGAAAGCCAGGTAGGCGGTGAGCTTTTGACTTTTGGCTCTCAGCTCTTCCATGCCTGCCTCGTCAAAAAGCCGGAGGGAAGCTTTCAGGGCTGTCATATTGAAGACCTGGTTGGTGCTCACATTCCATCCGCTGGCGGTGGTCTTTGGGATGAAGCCTTTCTCCATTTTAAAGCGGATGGCCTCTTCATTTCCCCACCAGCCACCCAGCCGGATATGGTCTTTGTTCCGGGCGTACCGCTGATGCACATAAGCGCCGCCAACGGCTCCGGGGCCGCCGTTGAGATACTTATAAGAGCACCATACGGCGAAATCCACATCCCAATCATGTAGCTGCAAGGGTACATTGCCTACGACATGGGCCAGATCGAAACCGGCGAACGCCCCTGCCTTGTGGGCAGCCGCTGCGATGGCTGCCATGTCTAACAGCTGTCCTGTATAATAGTTGATGCCGCCGAACAGCACCAGCGCCAGATTATCGCGGTGGCGATCGATGACACTGAGTATGTCTTCTTCCCTAAGGAGCTTTTCACCTTCCCTTGGGCTGACCTCGATGATGGCGTCTTCGGGAGAAAAACCGTGCCATTTCACCTGACATTCCAGCGCATACTGGTCGGAGGGAAATGCGCCGGCTTCCATGATGATCTTATAACGATCCGTGTCCGGATGATAAAAGGAGAGGAGGAGCAGGTGCAGGTTTACGGTGAGGGCATTCATAACGGTGAGCTCTTCTTCCAGCGCCCCGGTGAGTTTGGACAGGGGTGTGCGGAAAGGCTCCTGGTAGGTGAGCCATGGGTTTTGGGCCTGCATATAGCCGCCGACGCCCAGGTCCTGCCAGTCTTTCAGCTCCTGCCGGATGGCGGCCTCTACGTCCTTTGGCTGCAGGCCGAGGGAGTTGCCGCAGAAATAGATGGCATCTTCGGATGGTTGTGAGGGATCGGGGGGGACGGCCGGCGTGGATGGGGCAGATGGGGCGGATGGTTTGCGGGGAAAATAAAACCGGGAGCGAAAGCTTTGCAGCTTGTCCTCCCGGTCGCACTTTTGTGCAAATTCCAATGATGTATCGAAGGTGTCCTGCATGGTGTGACTTTCATGCAAGATAATATTTTCAGGATACCGAGGTGGTTTTCTCGTTGTCGTCGTCCTTATCTTCCTTGTCCTCTTTATCCCCTTTGTCCTTTTTATCCTTTTCGCGGGGCGCTGCGCCTGTATAGCTGATCCGGACGGTGCCGAAGCTACTCTTGATCTTGATCTTTGCTTTACCATCTCCTGCCTGCCCACTGTAGTCCTTATCGAAATGCGGACCGGTGTCGGGGTCTTCCCTTTTCTCTCTTATATTGAATTCACTGTCGTTGTGGAAGCTGCCGAAGCTGGTGTGGACATCGAACTGGGCGGAGAGGCTTTTGGAGACTACCATACTCACGGTGGAATAGGATTCGTTTACGGCGAGGTCCTGGATGTTGTCGGCCACGTTGAACAGTATGTTATGAGAGAATTCGCTGCTGATCTTTACATTTCCGTTGACCCTGCCGATCCTGGATTCCTTACAGAACTTGAAGATCACTTTCCCGTTGGCGACGCCGGCGATAAAAGCTTTTCCGAATTCTACGTCGACTACGTCCACGTTGTCCAACTGGCCGGTGTTCAGGCTGCCGAATTTGCTGGTGAGGGTAACGAGACCTTTGAAGTCGCCGACCTCTGTCTTGCCGAAGCTGTTCTCTACCATCAGCCTGTTGGCTGCAGGCATGCGGACGACATAATCGATGTAGAAAGACCTGTCCTCGTCCTCTCCTTTGCCGTGGCGTTTGCCGTCGTTGTTATGGATCTCGCCTACCTTGGTCTTGAAGGAGATGATATGGCCGCTCTGTACTTCTTTTACGTCCAATTCGTCCATGATCTCTTTTGCTCTTTCTTCGGAGGAGGCCCGGACGCCGATCTCGATGTCGACGGTGATCTGATTTTGGTCCCAGGTGCTAATCCGTACGTTGCCGAACTGGTTCTCGATCTCCAACTTATCGTCAGGACCGACGTTATACGATTTGTTGATGGTCTTCTTCTTCCTTACATCCTCCTCGCCATTTGCGGCCAATGTTATTACCGGTTGAGATAAGACAAGAAAAAGGGATATAGAACTAAGCAGTTTTATATGCTTTTTCATATACTGTTTTTTTAGAATGATTAATTTGTTTAATAATGTCGAGCTGATGATTCAGTAGTCCCATCTGCAGCTGAAGATTCTGTAACATCGCCTCTAACAGTTGTTCTTTATTTGGATTTTTAGGTAGCTGTTGTTGTAAGCCGTGATAGACGCTATCCAGCTTATTGACATCGGAGGCGAATTGCCTGTACAGCAGGGGTTCGTCCTTTTCGATGACCTTTAGTTCCTTGTGTTTGAGCTCCACCAGCCGGGCGTAGTGGACCATTTCTTCCTTAACGATGGATTCTTCGTCGGCGGGTTGTGTGGTCTTTGGTTCCTTTTTATCTTTTGGCTCTGTCGTTGTCGTCGTGGCCAGCTGATCTTTCTCCGGTGCGACACGTGGGGTGTCGGTAGAAGGTTTGCTGTCGTTTGCCGTGGACGGCTGTGGTTTTTCGGCAGGTGTAGTTTGGGCGACCTCATTGGGTGCCTGGCCCCTGGTGTCCGGGGTATGACGGCTGCTGAGGTACCAGATGCCGGCTGCTATGAAGAGCAGGATGGCTGCCGCCACACTGAGGGAGGTCCTGGTAAGGCGGACGATGATCGTCTTTTTTTCCTTCTGTACAGGAGGATCCATCTCCAGCCGGATGTTATCCCAGACCTTTTTCGCAGGCATTTCATCGTCGAATTCCTCACGGTGGTCTTTGACGAATTGTTCTAACCGGTGACTCATGATAATGCTCCTTGTTTTATATGCACTAATAGTTTTTGTTTGGCTCTCATATACTGGGTCCTGACGGTGGCGTGCGTCACTCCCAGGATCTCGGCGATCTCTTCCTGGTCATAGCCTTCGAACAGGTAGAGGGAAAGAACGGTGCGGTAACCGTTGGGCAGCAGCCGGACTGCCTTTTTTATGTCTTCCACTTTCATCTGGACGTCTTTTTCATCCAGGATGTCTTCTTCGGGGAGGTGGCCGACATTGGTTTTCTCGATGTCGATGAGGTTCATTTTCCTTTTACGTAACTGATTGATGGACTTGTTGATAACGATCTTTTTCAACCAGGCCCCGAAAGTAGACTTATAATGAAAATCTTCCAAAGATCTGAATGCATCGGTAAACGCTTCCTGCAGGACGTCTTCGGCGTCCCCCGTGTGATTGACGATACGTAAGCTGGTGTTGTACATGGCTTTGCAGTATTTATTGTACAGCTCTGCGAAACCCCGGGCATCCCCGCGTTTGCACCTTTCTACCAGCTCATCATGTAGTATCGGTTCTGTTAGTTCCAATCCAGCAGCTTTAGCGTTCATGATACATTAAGTACACGGCCTTTTGCCTCATGTTGCATAATTATGAAATATTTTCATTAAAAAGGCCGGAAAGGGGTGAGTGGGAGAGGATTAGTGGCTCAGAATCAGGGTTTTTCTTACATTAGAGGGCAAAACGGACCGCGGGTCCGGGGGGCGCAAACACAAACCATTATATCCCATGGCTGCAAAAACAGACGTCTTTCAAAGTCCGGATTATTACCAGGTGGATGATCTATTGACGGAAGAGCAAAAACTGATCCGCGAGTCGGTGAGGGCTTATGTCAAAAAGTCTATTTCCCCCATTATCGAGGATTGTGCGCAGAAGGCGGAATTCCCTCAAAAAATTGTGCGGGAGCTGGGCGACCTGGGATGTTTTGGGCCTACCATCCCTTCGGAGTATGGGGGTGGGGGACTGGATTATATCAGCTACGGGTTGATGATGCAGGAGCTGGAGCGGGGGGACAGTGGCGTGCGGTCGACGGCCTCGGTACAGGGGTCACTGGTGATGTTCCCTATCTATGAGTATGGCAGTGAGGAGCAGCGGAAGAAGTTCCTGCCCAGGCTGGCCAGTGGAGAGTGGCTGGGCTGTTTTGGTCTTACGGAGCCCAACCATGGCAGCGACCCGAGCAATATGCTGAGCAATATAAAAGATGCGGGAGACCATGTGGTTCTCAATGGCAGCAAGATGTGGATCAGCAATGCACCTTTCTCTCAGGTAGCGGTGGTTTGGGCCAAGGATGAGCAGGGCGAGGTCCGGGGCCTGATCGTGGAAAGGGGGATGGAGGGGTTCAGCACGCCTACGACGCATGGCAAATGGAGTCTCCGGGCTTCGGCCACGGGTGAGCTGGTCTTTGATCATGTGAAGGTACCGAAGGCGAATATCCTGCCGAACATAAAGGGGTTGAAGGGGCCGCTGGGCTGTCTGACGAAGGCGCGGTATGGCATCGCCTGGGGAGTGGTAGGCGCTGCGATGGATTGTTACGATACGGCCTTGCGGTATAGTAAGGAAAGAGTGCAGTTCGACCGGCCCATCGGCGGATTCCAGCTGCAGCAGAAAAAGCTGGCGGAGATGATCACGGAGATCACCAAGGCCCAGCTGCTGAACTGGCGTCTGGGTACCCTGATGAACGAGAAACGGGCTACTCCGGCCCAGGTGTCCATGGCTAAGCGCAACGGATGCGAGATAGCGGCACAAATTGCAAGGGATGCCCGTCAGATGCTGGGGGGGATGGGTATCACCGGGGAATATCCGATCATGCGACACATGATGAATATTGAAAGTGTCATCACGTACGAAGGGACTCATGATGTACATTTGCTGATCACGGGCCTGGATGTCACCGGGTTGAATGCATTTAAATAATGAAAATTTTTTTGATAGGTTTTATGGGGTCCGGCAAAACACACTGGGGCAAACTTCTTTCGGCCAAGCTGCAGCTGCCTTTCCGGGATCTCGATTCTCTCATTGTAGACAAGGAGCAGCAATCTATAGCGGATGTCTTTTCCGAGAAAGGGGAGGAGTATTTCCGTTACCAGGAAAAGGAGGCGTTGGAGGAGCTGGTAAACCGGGAGGAAAGTTTTATCCTGTCCTGTGGCGGCGGGACGCCCTGTTTTTTTAACAATATCGAGTTCATGAAGAAAAGCGGCAGGGTGGTGTGGTTGAATACATCGGTGGATGTGTTGAAGAACCGGCTGCTGAAGGAGCGGATGAGCCGCCCGCTGATAAGGGAGATCAACGATGAAGAGCTGAAGCGGTATATTATCCGCAAGCTGAGCGAGCGGAAAATGTATTATGAGCAGGCCGATATAATGGTGAATGAAGAGTCTATAACATTGGAAGAATTAATCAGATTTTTGTTACAAAATGAATAAGAGCTTTCTTTCCGTCGCTGCATTGTTGGGTGTATTGTCTGTAGTCCTGGGCGCTTTTGCTGCACATAAGCTGAAGCAGATGGCATCGCCTGAAACGGTGAGTGTCTTTGAAACGGGCGTGCGTTATCAGTTTTATCATGTGTTTGCGCTGCTGATCGTGGCTTTGCTGTCGGAGCGGTTTAACAATCGGTGGATGATCTGGGCGGGGAATTGTTTTATTACAGGGATCATTCTTTTTTCGGGTTCGCTGTACCTGATGACGGCGCTGAAGATTGCGGAGAGCGCTCATGAGAAGATAGCGGGACCTGTTACGCCTATCGGAGGCGTGTTTTTTATTGCGGGGTGGATCTTTCTCTGGTTGGGGGTGTCGCAGAAACAGAAATAATATGTTGGCTGATAGTATTATAGAATGTTTGAAGTCGTCTTCCCTCCCCTTCCTAAATCCAGATTTTAAAACTAAATTTGATTAAAATCTAAGCTATGGGAGCACAATCCTTAGATCAGGACTTTTTGAAGTATTGGATCAGATTGTCAGTAGTGGAAAAGCAATCCCTTTTTCAGGTAGCAAAGCATTTCGTAGAGCTCAAAGATGACACTGCTCCTGTCAGCATCGAGCAATATAATGCTGAAATTGACGAGGCCATGAAGCGTATGGATGATGGTGAGTTCTATACACATGAACAGGTGGTTGAAATGTCAAAAGGCTGGCTGAATGGCAAATAGGTCGATTACCTGGGGCTACGGGCGTTTGAGCTGTATCGCCTTCGGGTAGCCTATTTTGTCAGTAATGACACTATACGGATATTAAGGGTTCGGCATACAAGCAGGGAACCGCAGAATTATTAAGATACTTACAGCAGCAGCCCAAAAGTAGTGCGGGTGCCGTCGTGGTTGGCGATCTCGAATTCTCCGTCGATGGAGGTCATCCTCTTCTTCATGTTGTGCAGGCCGTTACCGAATTTGCGCAATTTCTCCATATTGATGCCGATGCCGTCGTCCTGGATCTCGATGATGAGCTTTTCGCCTACGCTGACATTGATCTTTACCACGGAGCTCTGGGAGTGTTTCAGCACGTTATTCAGGGCCTCTTTTACGGACAGGAACATATTTCTTCTTTTCTCTCCATTGATCTCCCGGTGGGGGATGGATGCGGGCATGCTGAAGTAGCAGTCGATGGTCGTACTTTCAAAGAATTCCACGGCGTAGCTGCGGATGTAGGCCACGAGGTTCTCTACGGAGTCGTTGGAGCTCGTCATGGTCCAGATGATGGTATTCATCTTGTTGAGCAGCTCGTTGGCGGATTGGGATATCTTTTCTATTTCGGGGAGGACCTGGTCTTTCATCTTACTTTTTACGATCTCGCTCATCAGACGGATGGCGGTGACGCCTGAACCCAGCTCGTCGTGCATGTCGGCGGAGATGCGGTTGCGTTCGTCCTGTTTGGCTGCGAGGACGGCCACCTGTTTTTCCAGCTCTTTTCTTTCCGTCTCCAGTTTTAGCTTTTCCTCTTTCTGGATGCTGAGGGTGATCTCCATCTTATTCTTAAAGGTAATGGCTATCAAAAAGAAGAGTAATTCGATGGTAATGCCCACTTCGTAGTGGAAGAGGGCGAGGTTCAGGACGGAAGGGCTGGGCACCAGCTTGAAATTGGTGGCGATCATCAGCTGGGAGATGATGGCAAGACCAAAAAGGCTGATATTCCCCATCACGATGTAGTTCATCAGGGAATTGCGATAGCCCATGCCTTTTATGATGAAAAGAAGACAAATGATGATAAGGACATATTTGGTGGAATCCTCGATGGTATTGGCGACGCGGAAGTCCGGGACCAGGAAAAAAGCGAGGCTATACAGGATCATCAGCAGGCCGATGGCGGCTGCGCCCCAGGACAGGATGCGGTCGAGGCTCCTGTAGTTCTTCCGTGTCTCCAGGAATTGGCGGTGGAAAAGCATATAGGAGATGTAGCCCAGACAGAACATGATATTGTCGAGATAGGACTCGAAGAAATAGTTGAAGGAGGTAGTGGAGTTGTGCAGGGTGGCTTTCAGGAAAAGCATACAGCTGATGAACAGGCAGTAACCGGCATAGTAAATGAATTCCGGCTTGGAGGTTTGTGTGTATTCGCTAATGCCGTAGAAGATCATCATGAGCATGATCCCGGCAAAGAGATTGGTGATGATGTCGAAATTGGTTTTTGTCTTATGATTAAAGAGGATGCCAAAGGTGGCAAAGGACTCTTTGGTGAGGCTGGGGGTGATGGAGTTGATGGGACTCCGGATAAAGGTCAGTACGGCGTAGAAGACGCCTGTATCATGCGCGGCGAGGGTGATCTTTCTATAGCCGATGCTATCGGGGTCGGGTGGGAGGATGGACGGCAGGGCTTGCACGACCCCGGGCTTGTCTGTCTGACGGTAGAGCAGGATGGAGTCGTAATAAAACCCCGGGCAGAAGTAAGCGCCTAGCGGCTGGGCGCTGCTATTGACGAGTGTGAATTTCAATATGGCCTTTTCGTTCACCTGGGTGGGTGTAATAAAATGAGCGTAATTGCTGGTGCCTTTGATGGAGTAGTCGAAATAGGGTAACTGTTGCGGGGAAACGGTCTTCAAATGGGAAAAGCAGACGTAGCTGGTGGCGGAGATGTCTTCTGCCACGCCAAGCCTGGCCAGATCGGGGAGGCCGGAAGGCTGGTTTTCCGCATACAGCAGGCAGGAGTTCAACAGGATTAGCTGGATTATACAGATGATCCTGACATAAGTGGATAAGTAGTTAGATCGATAACGCCCTGACATGTACCTGAAAGCAGTTTTTTTAAAGATAAAGTAAATAAAAATAATAATGTCTCTATTATCTTTGTATTCATGGCAAACCGACTGAAGTCTAAGAAGAGCCAGGCGCCTGCTTCCAATAAGCTGAAACCTGAAAAGGATCCACAGGTTACAGTCAAACAGATCGTCAAAGATGAGCGTACCCATAAGATCACGGGGGCTGTCTTTCTGTTGCTGGCCGTCTTTCTTTTTATAGCATTTACATCCTATTTGTTCACCTGGAAAGAGGACCAGGATAAGGTGTTCCACGGCGCATCTATCCTTTTGCCTTCCTCAGAAGTAAAGGTAGCCAATCTGCTGGGTAATCTCGGTGCATTGATAGCTCATCAATTTTTCTTTTCAGGTTTCGGGCTTGCCTCCTATCTTTTTTGTTCCTTCTTTTTTATCGTAGGGGTCAATCTGCTGTTCACGCGAAAAGTCTTTTCCATCGGCAGGAATCTTCGCTATGTGCTGGCGGGCCTGTTGTTCTTTTCCATTGCGTTGGCGTTTATCACCCGGGGGAATGGTTTTCCCTGGGGTGGGGCGGTAGGGGATATGATCAGTGACTGGCTGGTGAAGTTCCTTGGCTGGATTGGAACGGCGGCCTTGTTATTGGTGGCGGGGCTGGCGTATTTTATATGGCGATTCAACCCTGTCTTTAAAGTGCCGTCCCTGCCTGTGCGGGAACGGAAGCCTGCCATTGCGGAGGTGGAGGAAGAGGAGGAAGAAGTGCAGGAGAAAGAGAAGAGCGTACCGGTGAAGGGTGGCGCCAGGTTATTTGTGGATGAGGGTTTCAGCAGCATGAAGGGCAATGTGCTGAAGGAGGGGAGCGGTATCGTGGCCATTGCGCCTGAAGGGCCGGAGGAAGAAGAGCCGGAGCTGACCCTGGTGGAGAAAGAAGAGGATGAAGAACCTCCCTTTGATATAACGCCTCCGGTTGAAGAGAAGCCTGATATACTGGAGGAAATACCTCCTCTTCCGGTGGTAATACCCCCGCCACCTGTGAAAACAAAACTGGCGGCGCCTGAGCTGGAGCTGGAGATCAAGGCGGCTCCGGAAGAGAATGCCGAGGCCGGTGAGGGAACAGAAGGTGCAGGTGAAGAGGCTGCCAGCGGGCTGCCATTACCCGACTATGAGCCTACGCTGGATCTGCGGGACTATCAATATCCTTCCCTGGAGCTGCTGGAGGCGCATGGAAGTGAAAAGATCGTGCAGGATGCTGCGGAGCTGGAAGCTAATAAGAACCAGATCATCAATACGCTGAAGAACTACGATATTTCCATCTCCAAGATCAGCGCGACGGTGGGACCTACGGTGACCTTGTATGAGATCGTGCCGGCGGCGGGAGTGCGGATATCCCGTATCAAGAACCTGGAAGACGATATCGCGCTTAGCCTTGCGGCATTAGGTATCCGTATCATCGCGCCTATCCCGGGTAAGGGTACCATCGGTATCGAGGTGCCCAATGTGAAGAAGACGGTGGTGAGCATGCGTACGTTGTTGTCGTCGGATAAGTTCCAGCACAGCAATTTCCATCTCCCTATCGCTATCGGTAAAAAGATCGACAACGAGAACTTTATCGTGGACCTGGCTTCGATGCCCCACCTGCTGATGGCGGGCGCTACCGGTCAGGGTAAATCGGTGGGATTAAATGCGATCCTGGTATCCCTGCTGTATAAAAAGCACCCTTCCCAGCTGAAGCTGGTGCTGGTGGACCCCAAGAAGGTGGAGCTGAGCATTTACCGTACGATAGAGAAACATTTTCTCGCCAAGCTGCCGGGCGAGGAGGAAGCTATCATTACAGATACGAAGAAGGTGATCCACACGCTGAATGCGTTGTGTATCGAGATGGATAACCGGTATGATCTTTTGAAAGAGGCCAATGCCCGTAATATCAAGGAATACAACGATAAGTTCATCAAGCGGAGGCTGAACCCGCAGAAGGGGCATCAGTACCTGCCGTTCATTGTACTGGTGGTCGATGAATTTGCGGACCTTATCATGACGGCGGGTAAGGAGGTGGAAATGCCGATTGCCCGGCTGGCGCAGCTGGCGCGTGCGGTGGGGATCCATCTTATCATCGCTACTCAACGGCCTTCGGTCAATATCATTACGGGTACGATCAAGGCTAACTTCCCTGCACGCATCGGGTTTAAGGTATCTTCCAAGATCGACAGCCGCACGATACTGGATGCCGGCGGAGCGGATCAGCTGATAGGGAAGGGGGATATGCTTATCTCCTACAACGGGGAGATCACCCGTTTGCAATGCGCTTTCGTGGATACGCCGGAAGTCGAGGAGATCACGCAGTTCATCGGCAAGCAGCGGGGTTATCCGGAGGCATACAAATTGCCTGAATACATCGATGAGAAGGATCCGGAGGCGAAGGAACTTGACCTGGGTGACCGGGACCCATTGTTCGAAGAAGCGGCTCGTCTTATTGTACAGAATCAACTGGGGTCGACATCCCTTATCCAGCGGAGGATGAAGCTGGGATATAACCGGGCGGGCCGGCTGATGGATCAGCTGGAAGCTGCGGGGGTCGTAGGTCCGGGCCTGGGAAGCAAGCCGCGGGATGTGTTAATTAAAAGTGAAATGGAGCTGGAGCAATATTTAAATCCCTGACAATTCACCGATAAGTCCTTTCTCTGTGCTGGTTTTCAGATATATTTGCGGCTTTCGCGGGAATGGGCCGAACGGGGGCAATTGTACCCAACTTAAACCTATCCTGTGAAAGATCATCAAACTTACAATCTACTAAATAAAAAAACATGCGTTCGTATCGTAAAGGGATTATTGTATGTGCACTATTATCCGGCGTTTTTTTTATGGCAAATGCCCAGAATAATTCTTTGGGAAAAAATGACCCGGAGGCCAAGAAAGTGTTGGATGGGTTGAGCGCCAAGCTGAAATCCTATAAGGCGGTGCAATCCAATTTTACCTTGAAAGTAGAGGATGCCAAGGGTAAGCTGCAGGGCAGCAAGAGCGGGATCGTATATGTAAAAGGAAACAGATACCATGTCAGCATTACGGGGCAGGAAGTTTATAGTGACGGAAAGGATGTGTGGACCTATGATAAATCTTCCAACGAGGTGACCATTACCAAGAACGACCCTTCCACGGCGACCATCAGCCCGGAAAAGTTCTTTACGAATTTTTATGATAAGGACTTTCTTTATAAGCTGAATGGGGAAGCCAAGGTAGGCGCCCGAACGGTGCAGGAAGTCGAGCTGACCCCTGTGGATAAGACAAAGACTTTTTACAAGGCGCTGCTATATATCGACAAGGTGCAGCATACGCTCGTCAGTGTCAAGTGGTTTGACAAAGGCGGCAATCATTATACCCTGGAGACCAGCAAGCTGAATGGGAATGCTCCGTTGACGGATGCGCAGCTGGCCTTTAATAAGGCCAAGTATCCGGGCGTGGAAGAGGTGGATCTGAGGAATTAGCCGGTAGCCGGACGGGCGATGAGGGATCGTTTGCCAGGGACGGCGGCTTATGAGCCCCAGCGGAAGGTAGAGATGTCCAACCCGGCCAGGTCCAGCACTCTATCCACGACGGTGGCGGCTACTTCTTCGATGGTGGCGGGTTTGCTGTAAAAGGAAGGAGTGGCGGGGCAGATGATGCCTCCTGCCAGGGTCAGGGTTTCCATATTCCGGATATGGATCAGGTTATAGGGCGTATCTCTCACTACGCATATCAATTTTCTTCTTTCTTTCAGGATGACGTCGGCGGCCCTGGTTATGAGGTCCGATGAGACGCCCGTGGCAATGCGGCCCAGGGTGCCCATGGAGCAGGGGATGATGATCATGGTATTGTATTTTCCGGAGCCGGAGGCAAAGGGGGCTGAGAAATCACGTTGAGTGAAAAAAGGCAGGGTATAGTGCCGGTAGCCTTCATCGTCCAGCTCGGTCTTCCACACTTCTTTTGCATTATCTGTCATTACTACTGCCAGGGACTGCCATTGATCTTTCAGGGCGAGGAGCTTATCCAGCAGTAGCCGGGCGTAGATCGATCCGCTGGCGCCTGTTACGGCAACGACAATTTTGTGCATGTTAATTCGTTAAATTAATGGTGGGGCCACAGGTGGGCAATGGATCATTTAAACGCAAAAGTACTATGAAATCGAATATGTTAGCGGGACTAATGTGCGGCCTTTTATGGGTGTTGGTGTCAGGGAGACCGGCTGATGTGGCGACCGGGAGGATCAGTGACCGGGGTGAGGTGGTGGCCAGGACGATCAATGGTCGTGGTGAGATTATGACCTGGATGAGTATCGAAGAGGCCGCGGGGAAGCTGGAAAAGGAACGGAGGCCTGTTCTGATAGATCTGTATACCACCTGGTGCGGCTGGTGTAAGCAAATGGATAAAAAGACGTATTCCAATAAACAGGTGGCTCTTTATTTACAGGAGAAGTTCTATCCTGTGAAGGTGGATGCGGAGACCCATGCTACTATCAAGTGGGCTGGAAGGACCTTTCAGTTCAATCCGAATTACCGCGCCAATGAGTTTGCCCTTTATCTTGCCCATGGGCAGCTGGAATTCCCTACTACGATCATCATTCCACCCGGCGGAGAGCCACAAGCCATACCCGGGTACCTGGAACCGAAAGAGCTTGAGCTGCTCGTGAAATATTTCGGGGAAGGCAAATATGGCAAAATGTCTTTTGACGAATATCAGAAGAGCTTTAAGCCGTCGTGGTAAGAGATAAGTGGTATCACTATAGTTTTTAGATAGACTAATCACTATAACGATTTAGCTCCTATCCGTTGAGCGAATACTTACAAAGGATGAAATCGGTTAAAATCACTTGACTCAGATCAATTTAATGGTATCTGGGTAAAAAAAATCCGCCTTCGGCAACCCCGATTTCAGCTTGAACGTCTTATATTTGTTTTTTCATAGGATAAGGTTTAATGGTTAATGGTATTTGATTAGTGCAGCCCCGCTTCGGCGGGGCTTTTTTATGTATTTCTGGATAAGGGTTATCAATTATAGATTATCAATCAGGCGCAAAAAAGCCGGCTCGATCGGGCCGGCTTTTTTTATTCAAGCTTTTTTTGATCATGCCTCGGCCATATCGGGGATGGCTGCCACTTTGTAGTCTCCTGCGTCCAGCTTCTTTTTTGTTTCGCGGAAGGCTTTCAGCGTGAGCTCGATGTCCTCGTCGGTGTGAACGGCGGTGGGCACCAGCCTGTAAATGATATGTCCTTTGGGGATAACGGGATATACTACGATAGAGCAGAAAATATTGTAATTCTCCCGGAGGTCCATTACCATGGCGGTGGCTTCGGGGACGTCTCCTTTCATGTATACGGGAGTGACGGCGGAATTTGTCTTGCCGATGTCGAAACCGCTGTCCTTCAGTCCTTTTTGCAGTTTGTTGACCACGCTCCAAAGATTTTTCCGCAATTCCGGCTTGGTCTTCAGCAGCTCAAGCCTTTTGAGGTTACCGATGGTGATGGGCATGGGCAGGCTTTTGGCGAAGATCTGGCTGCGGGTGTTGTAGCGGATGTAATCGATGATAGCTCTGTCACCGGCCATAAAGGCGCCGATGGAGGCCATGGATTTTGCAAAAGTGGAGAAATAGAGGTCGATGTCGTCCTGTACGCCCTGCTCTTCTCCAGCGCCGGCGCCTGTTTTTCCCAGGGTACCGAAGCCGTGGGCGTCGTCTACCAGGAAGCGGAATTCGTAGTTCTTTTTCAGGGCGGCGATCTCTTTCAGCTTGCCCTGGTCGCCAGCCATGCCGAAGACGCCTTCGGAGATCACGAGGATGCCGCCGGCATTTTGTTTTTCGATGAGAGCGGTGGCGCGTTGAAGCTGTTTTTCGCAGTCTTCCACGTCATTATGTTTAAATACATAGCGATGTCCGGGATGAAGGCGCAGTCCGTCGATGATACAAGCGTGGCTTTCGGCGTCGTATACGATGACGTCGTGGCGACCGCAGATGGCGTCGATGGCGCTCATGATGCCTTGATAACCATAGTTGAACAGGGTGGCGTCTTCTTTTCCTTCGAATTCCGCCAGCTCTTTTTCCAATTGTTCGTGATAGTTGCTGTTGCCGCTCATCATACGGGCACCCATGGGGGCTGCCATGCCGAATTTCGCTGCTGCTTCTGCGTCAACCTTGCGGATCTCGGGATGGTTGGCCAGGCCGAGATAATTATTCAGGCTCCATACGATCTTTTCTTTTCCACGGAATATCATTCTGCTGCCAATCTCTCCTTCGAGTTTAGGAAAAGCGAAATATCCGTGCGCCCTTTCTCTGTGCTGGCCGATGGGGCCATTGTGCTTCACTAACTTATCAAAGATATCTGCCATATTATGGATTTATTATTTTTTGCCGATCTGGATTTTTGCAAATTTAAAGTATTTGGCGGTATGGGGTATTAAAATCGGCTAATTCAATACATTTGCGTCCGTTTTGCCAAAACGTTCATTTCCTTCAAAACTTATGACATGCATCGCAAGAATTTATTGTTGATGGGCTCCATTTTTTTGTCAGTTCTTTCTTTTGGCCAGGCTGGTAAGGCCGGTGGGGTCAGCAAGGAATCTGTGCAAAAGCCAGGCCTCGCACGTCCAAAACTGGTGGTCGGGATCGTCGTGGATCAGATGCGCTGGGATTACCTATACAGATATTATGACCGATTTGGAACAGACGGCTTCCGGCGGATGCTGGGGGAGGGGTTTACCTGTGAGAATACCCTTATCAACTATCTGCCTTCTTTTACGGCTGTGGGGCATACCTGTGTTTTTACGGGTTCGGTACCTGCGCTGGATGGGATCTCGGGGAATGAATGGATCGAGCAGCTGTCGGGAAAGGTGGTGTATTGTACGGATGACAGCACGGTGAAGACGGTGGGTGCGGATAATGTATCAGGCAGGATGTCTCCCCGTAATCTGCTGGTATCCACGGTGACGGATGAGCTGCGCCTGGCCAGCAATTTTCAATCGAAGGTAGTGGGCGTATCCCTGAAGGATCGTGCTGCCATCCTGCCTGCAGGTCATACGGCCAATGCGGCTTTTTGGCTGGATGACGCCACCGGCAATTTTGTTTCGAGCACTTATTACATGCAGGAACTGCCGGGCTGGGTGGATGCTTTTAATAAGAGCCGGCCTATCGAAAAGCTGATACAGAATGGATGGACGACCTTACGTCCTATCGATACCTATAAGAACAGTGACGGTGATGACCAGGTATGGGAGGGGCGTTACCCGGGGGAGACCAGCTCTGCTTTCCCCCATCATATAGATGAGGCTTATAAGAAGAGCAAGGGTACTTTCAGACCGACCCCTTTTGGCAATACGCTTACCCTGGATTTTGCCCGTCAGGCGGTGGAGGGTTATCAACTGGGTAGCGGGCCTGCTACGGACTTCCTCACCATTAATTGTGCTTCAACGGATTATGTTGGTCATATGTTCGGTCCTAACTCCATCGAAGTGGAGGATACCTATCTGCGGCTGGACCAGGACCTGGGGAAGTTCTTCAAATACCTGGATGCGCGTTTGGGAAAAGGGCGATATACGGTGTTCCTGACTGCGGATCATGGGGCGGCCCATGCCATCAGCTATATGCAAAAGCATGAGCTACCGGCTGATTTTTGGAACGCACAGCCCCTGGTGGATACTTTGAACAAGCTGCTGGCAGCCAAGTTCGGGGCGGAAAAGCTGATCCGCAGCGGTATGAATTACCAGCTGAATTTCGACCTGGGGAAGATAGAGGCGCAGCACCTGGATTATGATGCCATCAAGCGGCTGACGGTGGAATTCGCTCAGCGTCAACCCGGTATTTCATTTGCGGTGGATGTGGATAAGATTGGAGAGGCGCCTGTGCCCGAGCCGCTGAAGTCCATGATCATCAATGGATATAATTTCCGGCGGAGCGGGGCAGTGCAAATTGTGCTGGCGGCCGGGTGGTTCGAGGCCTACGGCAAGACGGGCACCACGCATGGGACCTGGAACCCTTATGATACCCATATTCCCCTGGTATTCATGGGGTGGGGAATACGACAAGGACATACCAATATGCCGGTCAATATGACAGATATCGCTCCGACCGTGGCAGCCCTTCTTCATATCCAGATGCCCAATGGGGCGGTGGGGAAGCCTATACGTGAAATAACCGAGAAATAGCACTCCGATAGAGGGCGTAGCATTCAAAAGTTCGGGAATTTTTCCGGACTTTTGCATTTGGACTATTTGAGGTCGGCCGCAAGCGGCCAGGTTTAGGTTTTTCTAGAATCTAATGATGGCCCTTCGGGCAACGGACCTGTGGTCCGTTTTTCCCGATGTCGAAAGTGCCGGAGAGAACTCAATGGTCCATAATTTGTTCTAGTTATATAGATAATTTAAGCATTATGATCACAGTATCACCCCAGGCAAAGGAATATATTGACGGACTGATGGCCGAGCAGCATGCCGCAGCAGAGACTTTTGTACGAGTAGGAGTAAAAAGCGGTGGATGTTCCGGTCTGGAGTACCAGCTGGATTTTGACTCTACCCAGAAGGAAGGAGACCAGGTATTTGAGGATAAGGGAATTAAGGTGGTGGTGGATATGAAGAGCCTGCTTTACCTCTATGGTACCGAATTGGATTATTCGGGCGGTTTGAATGGAAAGGGGCTGTTTTTCAATAACCCGAATGCTTCGCGGACGTGTAGTTGTGGGGAAAGTTTTGCGGTGTAGTCCTTCGATTTTCCGCATCTCGACGGGAAAAACGCCTCTATTAGAGTATTTTTACAGCGGAATACCAGAATAATATGCCAAACGACAACGAAATAATTGACAATATAGCGAATAAAGAGTACGAGTTCGGGTTTGTCACGGATATCGAGATGGATATCCTGCCGGCCGGGCTTAATGAGAATACGATCCGCTATATTTCAGAGAAAAAGAAGGAGCCTGAGTGGTTGCTGGAGTGGCGATTGAAGGGATTCCAGGCTTTTCAGAAGCAAAAATTGCCCAAATGGCAGAATTTTGACCTGCCTTCCATCGATTTTCAGAAGATATCGTATTACGCTGCTCCCCGTAACAAGAAGAAATACAATAGCCTTGACGAGGTAGATCCGGAATTGCTGGCAACTTTCGAGAAGCTGGGTATTCCTCTTTCGGAGCAGAAGGCGTTGACGGGGGTTGCGGTGGATGCGGTGTTCGACAGTATTTCCATTGCAACGACCTATAAGGATAAATTGAAGGAGCTGGGTATCATCTTCTGTTCTTTTGGCGAGGCGGTGCAGGAGCATCCGGAGCTGGTGCGGAAATATGTCGGTTCGGTGGTACCGCATTCGGATAACATTTTTGCGGCTTTAAATGCGGCTGTTTTCTCCGATGGGTCGTTTGTCTATATCCCGAAGGGGGTCCGTTGTCCCATGGAGCTGTCCACCTATTTCCGGATCAATACGGAGAATACGGGTCAGTTTGAACGTACGCTCATCATTGCGGATGAGGGGAGCTATGTCAGCTACCTGGAAGGTTGTACGGCGCCTATGCGGGATGAGAACCAGCTGCATGCGGCTGTCGTGGAGCTGATAGCGCTGGAAAATGCAGAGATAAAATATTCCACTGTCCAGAACTGGTATCCGGGGGATAAGGATGGCAAGGGTGGCATCTATAATTTCGTTACGAAGAGAGGTATCTGTAAAGGCGCCAATGCGAAGATCTCCTGGACCCAGGTGGAGACGGGTTCGGCCATCACCTGGAAATATCCCAGTGTGATCCTGCAGGGGGATAACTCGACGGGTGAATTTTATTCCGTAGCAGTTACCCGTAACCGGCAGATTGCGGATACCGGTACCAAAATGTATCATATCGGGCGTAATACCCGCAGCCGGATCATTTCGAAGGGCATTTCCGCCGGTCATGGCAACAACAGCTATCGCGGTCTGGTACAGATAGGGCCCAAGGCTGACGGCGCCAGGAACTTTACCCAATGTGATTCCCTGCTGATAGGGGATCAGTGCGGGGCGCATACTTTCCCTTATATCGAGTCGAAGAACAATAGTGCTACTGTCGAGCATGAGGCGACGACTTCGAAGATCGGGGAAGACCAGATCTTCTATCTCAATCAACGGGGGATCGATTCGGAGAAAGCGGTGGCGTTGATCATCAACGGCTATGCGAAAGAGGTGCTGAACCAGCTGCCGATGGAATTTGCGGTAGAGGCGCAGAAGCTGCTTTCTATCACGTTGGAGGGGAGTGTGGGGTAAGATTGGAAGGGAGTGAGAGGTAAAGTTAGAGGGAAGTGTGAGGTAAGATTAGAGGGAAGTGTGGGGTAAGATTAGAGGGAAGTGTGGGGTAAGATTAGAGGGAAGTGTGGGGTAAGATAAGGTTAGAGGGAAGTGTTGATTTAAAAAGACATTATAAGCGACTTATACAATTAAACAAGACAATGCTGACGATTAAAAATTTACATGCTGAAGTCGAGGAGAAGCAAATCCTGAAGGGGATCAACCTGTCGGTGAATGCGGGAGAGGTCCATGCTATCATGGGGCCTAATGGTTCGGGGAAAAGCTCACTGGCTTCAGTGCTGGCCGGCCGGGAGAATTACCAGGTTACTCAGGGGGAAGTCTTTTTTAAAGGATTGAACCTGCTGGACATGAGCCCTGAAGTGAGAGCGAGGGAAGGTGTGTTCCTGGCTTTTCAATATCCCATCGAGATACCGGGAGTCAGCAATATCAATTTCTTAAAGACGGCTATAGCTGAAATAAGGGCGCATAAGGGATTGCCGCCGCTGGATGCCAAGGAGTTCCTGAGGCTATCCAGGGAGAAGCAGAAACTGGTGGAATTCGATGCACAGCTGGTTAACCGGAGTCTTAATGAAGGTTTTTCCGGTGGCGAGAAGAAGAGGAACGAGATATTTCAGCTGGCCATGCTGGAGCCGGCCCTGTCCATTCTCGATGAAACGGATTCCGGATTGGACATCGACGCTTTGCGTATCGTCTCCAAGGGGGTGAACAAGCTGCGTAGCGAGAACAATGCTTTTATCATCATCACGCACTACCAGCGCCTGCTGGAATATATCGTTCCGGACTTTGTACATGTACTGTATGACGGACGCATCGTAAAATCGGGTACGAAAGAGCTGGCATTGGAGCTGGAGGAGAAGGGATATGACTGGCTGAAGGAAGATACCCGGGAAAAAGCAACTACTATCTAATTACCAATGAGCAGCATGACAACATCACCGTCTATACCCTTGTTTGAGGAGGTCGTGAACGGATTCAATAAACTGTCGGTATCCGGCGGCACCAGGCAGGAGAGCAGTGATCTGCGCCGTGCCCGGCAGCTGGCTTTTGATAAATTCCGCGAGCTGGGGTTTCCTTCCATCCGTGATGAAGATTGGAGATATACCAATCTTGCCCGGTTCCTGAAGGATGAATTTACCATTGAAGGATGGGAGGTGCCGGGAAAGGCTGTCCGTCCGGATGAGCAATTGGAAAAGAAAGCGGGGATCGCCTTGCTGGATTGTTACCAGCTGGTATTGGTAAATGGCGTCTGGGATGGTAAGATCAAAGGAGGTGAGCTTCCCAAAAATATTCAGTTATTAAGTGTAGCTGAAGCCCGGCAGGATCCGGCTTTGTCTGTCTATTTCGAGAAGCAGGCCGGGTGGGATGGACACTTTGCGAATTTGAATGCGGCCCTTTTTAGTGATGGGCTGTTTATACGTGTGGATGCGGGTACGACGATAGAGAAGCCGTTGCATATAGTGCATATATATACTTCCGGTAATAATCTGCTGGTACAGCCGCGGAATGTCTGGGTGATCAACCGGAATGCGGAGCTTTCGATCATCGAGTCGGTGGTTTCGGGAGGTACGGCGAAAATATGGGTCAATGGTCTTACGGAGATACAGGTCCATGCGGATGCGAGGCTTCATCATACCATGATCCAGACGGCGGGGACGGGCGTTCGCCTGATCCAGCAGACGACGGCGCATCAGCACCGGCAGAGCCTGTACAATAATTTCACCTTTACACTGCCCGGCGCGGACCTGGTCAGAAATGACCTGCAGACCCGGCTGGAAGAAGATCATACGGAGACTCATTTGTACGGTCTCTACCTGACGGCGGGGAATCAATTGGTGGACAACCATACGCTGGTGGATCATCAAAAGCCCCATTGTTTTAGCAATGAATTATATAAGGGTGTGCTGCTGGAGCAGTCCACGGGTGTGTTCAACGGGAAGGTTTATGTGCACCAGGAAGCTCAAAAGACCAATGCTTTTCAGCAGAACAATAACCTGGTGATCAGCAAGAAGGCGACCATCGACTCCAAGCCGCAGCTGGAAATATTTGCCGATGACGTGAAGTGTAGCCACGGGTCTACCGTTGGACAGTTCAGCGAGGAAGCTTTGTTCTATCTCCGTGCAAGAGGCATCGGGGAAGAGGCTGCGAAGGGTCTTCTGATCAATGCTTTTGCTTTCGATGTGACGGAGAAGATCCGGATCCCGGAGGTAGAGGCACATGTTAACGAACTTATCAGTCTTCATATTCCTGTCAACCATGCATGATGCTGTAATGATAAAGAATAATAGTGTGCTGGATGTCGAAAAAGTGCGGAAGGACTTTCCTATCCTGGATACTTTTGTATTCGGTCATCCCCTGGTGTACCTGGATAATGCGGCTACCACACAGAAGCCCGAGATGGTGCTGAAGGCCATGGAGGAATATTATCACACCATCAACAGCAATGTTCACCGGGGTGTGCATCATCTGAGCCAGCAGGCGACAGATGCCTATGAGCTGGCCCGGAAGAAGATCGCAGAGTTTATCGGCGCGAAGCATGCGCATGAGATCATATTTACCCGGGGTACTACGGAGTCCATCAACCTGGTGGCGGCAAGTTTTGGAAAGAAATTTCTGAAAGCGGGCGACAGTTTGTTGGTATCGGGGTTGGAGCATCACTCCAATATCGTCCCCTGGCAGCTGGCTTGCGAGGACCGGGGCGCCACGCTGAAAGTGATACCCATCGATGGTAACGGAGAAATGGTGTTGGACGGACTGGACAAATTATTGGAAGGGGTGAAGCTGGTGTCGGTGAACTATGTGTCCAATGCGTTGGGGACGATCAATCCTGTGCGGGAGATCATCGCTGCAGCGCACCGGCAGGGTATTCCTGTGATGCTGGATGCTGCCCAGGCGGTACAGCATATGGAACTGGATGTGCAGGAGCTGGATGTGGATTTTCTTGCTTTTTCCAGCCATAAGATCTATGGACCCACGGGTTTTGGTATCCTCTATGGTAAAGAGCAGTGGCTGAATGAGCTGCCGCCTTACCAGGGTGGAGGAGAGATGATCAAGACGGTAAGTTTTGAAAAGACGACGTATAACGACCTGCCTTATAAATTCGAAGCGGGTACGCCTGATATGGCCGGCGCCATTGGATTGGCTGCTGCGCTGGATTATGTTCAGCAATTAGGTTTGGGGGCCATCCGGCAGACGGAGAACAACCTGATGGCCTATGGGCTGGAAGCTTTGCAGGAAATAAAGGAGCTGAGGATGATAGGCAGATCCGTCAACAGGGCGGGAGTATTGTCTTTCCTGGTGGGAGAGATTCATCCTTTCGACCTGGGAGAGATCCTGGATAAGCAGGGGATCGCTGTCCGTACGGGACATCATTGTGCGCAACCCATCATGGACCTGTATTGTATCCCTGGTACGGTGCGGGCTTCGCTGGCCTTTTATAATACTCCCGGGGAAATAGATAGATTGGTGGGAGGAATAAGGAAAGCCATGACCTTGTTAGGTTAAAGTAGTAAAGATGACCATTAAAGAGCAACAGGACGAGATCATCGCGGACTTCGAATTGTTCGGCGACTGGATGGATAAATACGAGTACATTATTCAACTGGGGAAAGACCTGCCCCTGATAGACCCTGAATACAAGATAGATGAGAACCTGATCCGGGGATGCCAGTCGAAGGTATGGATGCACGCCGAATTCAAAGACGGAAAGATATTTTTTACTGCGGACAGCGATGCTGTCATTACAAAGGGGCTGGTGAGCCTGGTGATCCGTGTGTTATCGGGGCATACTCCCCGGGAGATCGTGGATGCCGAACTGACTTTTATCGATGCCATCGGATTGAGCAGTCATCTTTCTCCCACGCGTTCCAATGGATTGCTGTCCATGGTAAAGCAGATCAAGCTATATGCATTGGGTTATATGGCTAAAACGGCGCAACAATGAGTGAAACAACTACCACATTACGGGATCAGATAGAAGGGGTCTTACGTACTGTTTATGATCCTGAGATCCCTGTGAATATATATGATCTTGGATTGGTGTATGAGATCAAGACCGGCGACAGGGGAGAGGTGAAGATCACCATGACGCTGACAGCGCCTGCCTGTCCTGCCGCGGGCGAGATCATCCACGATGTACAACAAAAGGTAGAGACACTGGAAGGTGTCATCGACTGTCATGTGCAGCTGACCTTTGATCCGCCCTGGACAAAGGATATGATGAGCGAGGAAGCCAAGCTGGAATTAGGGTTCCTTTAATCGAATCAGGCAGCATGGATACAAAAATATTCACCATACTTGCGTGTAAAGGGGTTATTTTAGGTTAAAATAACTTAATAAACAGATAACATTATTGGTGATTTCTCCGGATGAATGCGTTTTCTTTGATCCTCCGAAAGCTCTGTGGAGGAATTTATTAACTAACGTTGCTTAACTATCCGGACATGTCAAGAAACAAATTGCTCGTTCCATTTATCCTGGTGACTTCCCTGTTCTTTTTATGGGCCTTTTTGCACAATCTGAACCCCATTCTGATCCCCCACCTTAGAAAAGCATGTCAACTAAATGATACTCAATCTTCTCTGGTAGATTTTCCCATTTACCTTGCCTATTGTCTGGCTGCTATTCCGGCCGGATTGTTCATGCACAAATTTGGATATAAGAACGGGATCATATTTGGATTGATCATGTTTGCCATTGGAGCCATATTGTTCACTTTTGCGGCTTCGGAGCGGAATTTTATCTTCTTTCTTGTTGCGTTGTTCGTGCAGGGGAGCGGAGCCGCCTTTTTGGAGACGGTGGCCAATCCTTATATGGCCAACCTGGGGGACCCTGCCACTTCGGAGCAGCGTCTTAATTTCGCGCAGTCCTTTAACGGGCTGGGAGCCATGGTTGCTCCTCTTGTCGGAGCCCAGTTTATTCTATCGGGTATCGAGCATACCAAGCCGGAGCTGGATGCCATGAGGGCTAACGGAACGCTGAATGCCTATCTGCAGTCCGAGGCGAATATGGTGAAGCCATCCTATTATGTCATTGCGGGGGTGGTGTTGCTGGTAGCGCTGTTGTTCGTGTTCAACAAAATACCCGAGATAAAGGAGCCGGATGCGCATTTGGCCGACGGTAAGGCTGGTGCGCATGGGCATGAGGTGGGTACGAAGTTCTCTTTTAATGTGTTCCGGTTCAGCCATCTCAAGTGGGCCATCTTCGGCATTTTCTTTTATGTAGGTTCGCAGGTGGCGATAGGCAGCTTCTTTATCAGGTTCTCCCGATATGTCGCGGATATACCGGAGAAGGAGGCAGGAAGGATGTTCACCGGGGCCATGGCGGGCTTTATGGCGGGTAGATTCCTGGGAACCTTTTTTATGAAATATATCAAACCGGCAAAGCTGCTGTCCCTGTATGCGATCATCAATGTGCTGTTGCTGACGGTAGCCTTGCTGGCGAAGGGGCATGTCGCAGTTTATTGCGTGATGGCTACGCCTTTCTTTATGTCCATCATGTTCCCGACTATTTTTGCCCTGGGTATCAAGGACCTGGGAGAGGAGACCAAGATGGCGTCTTCCTTCCTGGTGATGGCCATTATCGGCGGAGCTCTTGCGCCGCTGGCGATGGGGGCCATTTCGGATGCGACGGGTGGTAATATTCAGGTGGCTTATATCGTGCCGCTGATCTGTTTTGTTTATATATTATTTTATGGTCTTAGCGGACATAAGATAAAACCTGTTAAAGCATGAGATATTGTCTGGCATTGGACCTGAAAAACGATGCGGCTTTGATCGCGGAGTATGAGCAATGGCATCGCGATGTGTGGCCGGAGATCAAGGCGAGCATCCGGGATGGAGGTATTACGGATATGGAGATCTATCGTCTGGAGGACAGGTTGTTTATGATCATGGAGACGTCTGCGGACTTTTCCTTTGAGAAAAAGGGATCAATGGATGCGGCCAACCCGGCGGTGCAGAAATGGGAGGAGCTGATGTGGAAATATCAGGTCCCTGTTCCGGGTGGGAAGCCGGGTGAGAAGTGGAGATTGATGAACAGGATATTTTCATTGAACCAATCAATTTAATATAATCAGATGTTCAGTTTACAAGAAAAGAATGCCGTCATTACGGGTGCAGGCAGCGGCATCGGCAAGGCGGTGGCGCTGTTGCTGGCTAAGCAGGGGGCGAAGGTATTTGTAGTGGATCTTAATGAAGGGCAGGCTATGGAGACGGTGAAGGAGATCGAGGCGGCGGGAGGGAAGGCTTCGGCACACGCGGCGGATGTATCCAAACAGGAAGAGGTGCAGCGGGTGTTTGCTGCTGTCCCGAAGGTGGACATTGTCGTGAACAGTGCGGGCGTTTCGCATGTGGGTACGGTGGAGACTACAACGGAAACTGATTTCGACAGGTTGTACAATGTCAACGTAAAGGGGGTATACAATAGTCTTTATGCGGCCGTTCCCCTGATGAAAAAGAGCGGCGGCGGGGTCATCGTCAATATGTCTTCCATTGCGGCCCTGGTGGGCATTCCTGACCGATTTGCATACTCCATGACCAAGGGGGCCGTCACGGCTATGACCCTGTCGGTGGCGAAAGATTATATCCAGCATGGCATCCGCTGTAACTGTATCTCCCCGGCGCGGGTGCATACGCCTTTTGTGGATGGGTTCCTGAAGAAGAACTATCCGGGAAAGGAGCAGGAGATGTTCGACAAGCTGTCGAAGACGCAGCCTATCGGCCGCATGGCAAAACCGGAAGAGATTGCGGGGCTTATCCTTTATCTCTGCAGCGACGAGGCGTCCTTTATCACGGGTTGCGACTATCCCATCGATGGGGGATTTGTCAAGTTGAATAATTAGTAAATAAATATATCATGAAGCTGATCAGACATGGCGAATTGAATAAGGAGAAGACGGGTATTGTAATCTTCGATAAATACTATGATACCTCCTCTTTTGGCGAAGATTATAATGAACAATTTTTTGAATCGGGCGGCCTGGCGAGGTTGGCGGCATTTGTGGATGGGAATAAGGGTTCTCTGAAGGAGCTCCCTGCGGGGACCCGGATAGGATCACCTATCGCTCGTCCTTCAAAGATCGTTTGTATCGGATTGAACTACGCCGACCATGCGAAGGAGACGGGCGCTACGCCTCCACCGGAGCCTGTGATCTTTATGAAGTCGACCACTGCGCTGATCGGTCCTTATGATGATATTGTCATTCCCCGCGGATCCAAAAAAACGGATTGGGAAGTGGAGCTGGCTGTTGTCATCGGTAAAAAAGCCAGCTATGTCGATGAGAAGGATGCATTGAATTATGTGGCGGGATATTGTCTGCACAATGACGTTTCCGAGCGGGAATTCCAGATCGAGCGGAGCGGCACCTGGGACAAGGGTAAGGGCTGTGATACGTTTGCGCCCCTGGGACCTGTGCTGGTGACATCCGATGAGGCGGGCGATATCGATAAGCTGCGTTTATGGCTTACGGTGAACGGGAAGAAGATGCAGGATGGTACGACGGCCAATTTTATTTTCCGTATACCGTTCCTCGTTTCCTACGTCAGCCAGTTTATGACCTTGCTGCCTGGTGATGTGATATCCACGGGTACGCCTGCGGGGGTAGGTATGGGGTTCAATCCTCAGGTTTATCTGAAGCCGGGGGATGTGGTTGAACTTGGCATCGATGGTCTGGGTATGTCGAGACAAAATGTAAAAGCATATGCTCAGGATTGATTCGCACCAACACTTTTGGAAATTCGATCCTTTCCGGCATGCATGGATAAATGATGAGATGCATATTATCCGGAAGGACTTTTTACCGCATGACCTGCATGCCATCCTGGAAGCGGCGGGCATCGACGGCTGTGTATTGGTGCAGGTGGATCAAACGGAGGAGGAGAATGATTTCCAGCTGGAGAATGCGTCCAAGCATGATTTTATAAAAGGTGTAGTGGGCTGGGTGGATCTGCAGTCACCGGATGTGGAGGAGCGGCTGGCTTATTATCAACGTTTTCCCAAGATGAAGGGGTTCAGGCATATCCTGCAGGGGGAGAAGGACAGGGCGTTGATGCTGAAGCCTGCGTTCAAGCGGGGGATCAGCGCTTTGCGTCGATTTGGGTATACGTATGATATCCTTATTTACCCGGATCAGCTGGGATATACAAAAGAATTTGTGGCGGCTTTTCCGGATCAGCCGTTTGTGATCGATCATATCGCCAAACCGTATATCAGGGACCGCCGGTTGACGGAGGAATGGAAGGCTGCGATCAAGGCTGTTGCGGCACATGAGAATGTGTACTGTAAGATATCGGGGGTGGTGACGGAGGCTGATCCGAAGCACTGGAAGCCTGAGGATCTGTATCCTTATCTTGACACTGTGGCAGAGGCTTTTGGTACGGACCGGATCATGTATGGTTCGGATTGGCCGGTGTGCCTGGTAGCGGCGAGCTATGAGCAATGGTATGGGCTGGTAACGGATTATTTTGCGGGCTTTTCGGAGACGGAAAAGGCTGCTTTTTTTGGTGGTAACGCAATCCAATTTTATAACCTTTAAAGATGAAGTATGGATCTATTGTTAAAAGATAAGGTCATCATCGTATCCGGCGGGGCCAAGGGCATTGGGGAAGGTATCGCCAAAGTGCTGGCGGGAGAAGGGGCTATCCCTTTTATCATCGGCCGGAATGAACAGGATAATAAGGCGACGGTGGCGGATATAACGGCGACGGGTGGAAAGGCCTACCAGTTTGTAGCGGAGCTGACGGAGCCGTCGGCTTGTGAACAGGCTGTAAAGGCGGTGATGGATCAGTTGGGGAGGATCGATGGGCTGGTGAATAATGCGGGGGTGAACGATGGAGTGGGACTGGCTTCGGGCAACTATGAGGCTTTTATGGCTTCGCTGCATAAGAATGTGGTGCATTATTACCTGTTGGCGCATTATGCTTTACCGGCATTGAAGAAGTCGAAGGGAGCTATTGTCAACATCAGCTCGAAGACGGCGGAGACGGGTCAGGGGAATACGTCGGGGTATGCTGCGGCCAATGGCGGCAGGAATGCGCTTACGCGGGAATGGGCGGTTGAGCTGCTGCAGGATGGTATTCGGGTAAATGCGCTCATCGTTGCGGAGTGCTGGACTCCGTTGTATGAAAAATGGATCAAGACGTTGGCCAACCCGGAAGAGAAATTGAAGTCCATCGTTGCAAAGATCCCGCTGGAGAACAGGATGACGACGGCGGAGGAGATCGCGAATATGACGGCGTTCCTGCTGTCGTCGAGGTCGAGCCATACCACGGGGCAACTGATCCATGTGGATGGTGGTTATGTACATTTAGACCGTGCCCTGGCGGGCACATAGAAGGAGGGAGAAATGAAAGTATTAGTTTGTATAAAGCCGGGACAGTTTGAGTACCGGGAGATGGAGGCGCCGCTGGCAAGTCCCGGGCAGTCTATCATCAAGATACGCAGGATCGGCATTTGTGGGACGGACCTGCATGCTTTTGAGGGGACGCAGCCGTATTTTGAATATCCACGCATTTTGGGGCATGAGCTGGCCGGGGACCTGGTGGACCTGGACAAGGCGCCTGGATTTGCGGTGGGTGATGCGGTAACGATCATCCCTTATTTCAATTGCGGGCATTGTATCGCGTGCCGGAATGGAAAACCGAATTGTTGTGTATCTATAAAGGTTTGCGGTGTGCACATCGATGGTGGTATGGTGGAATACCTGGCTGTGCCTTCCAGTTCGCTGGTCGCTGGTGAGGGATTGAGCCATGATCAGCTGGCGTTGGTGGAACCGCTGGCTATTGGAGCGCATGCGGTGAGAAGGGCGGCTGTGCAGCCGGATGAGTTTGTGCTGGTAGTGGGAGCGGGACCTATCGGTCTTGGTGTGATGGAGTCGGCGCGCATTGCGGGGGGGCAGGTGATTGCGATGGATATCAATGAGGGGCGACTGGATTTTTGCCGGGACAGGCTGCACCTGCTGCATACGATCAATGGCGGCAGTGAGGATGTGATGGAAAGGCTGCGTCATATCACCCGGGGAGATATGCCTACTGTAGTCATCGATGCGACGGGCAGCCTGAGGGCTATCAATAATGCTTTCCAGTATATGGCACATGGAGCGAGATATGTGCTCGTGGGTTTGCAGAAGGGTGATATCCAGTTCAGTCATCCTGAATTCCACAAACGGGAGGCAACGTTGATGAGCAGCCGGAATGCTACCCGGGAAGATTTTGCCGCGGTGATGGATGCCATGAAAAAAGGGTTGATCGATCCGACAACCTATATTACTCACCGGGTGAAGTTCGAGCAAGTGAGGGATGAGTTTGCGGGCTGGCTGGATCCGGCGGCAGGGGTGATCAAGGCAATGGTGGAAGTATAAAATTCAGTATAAAATGGTTTTGTCTTTTGGAGAATTATTGTTGAGGATATGTCCGGATGGGGACGGTGAATGGCTGCAGGAGAATTCTCTATCCTGTTATGTAGGGGGAGCGGAGGCGAATGTGGCGACGGCGCTGGCGTTATGGGGTATCCCTTCGGCTTATTTTACGGTGCTGCCGGATAATATGATGTCGCATCAGCTGACGGGTTATCTCGGGGCGCGGAACATCGATACTTCCCGTGTGATCTACCAGGGTACACGTCTGGGTCTTTATTTCCTGCCCAAAGGAAAGGACCTGAAGAATGCGGGTGTCATTTATGACAGGGAACATTCTTCTTTTTGGGATCTGCAACCGGGTACCATCGACTGGGACAAGGTGTTCAAAGGTGTGAAGTGGATACATTTCACGGCGATCTCTCCTGCATTGAATGCGCGGGTGGCGGCGGTATGTGAGGAAGCGCTGCAGGCGGCGTCGGCCAGAAAGATCACCATCTCGGTGGATCTGAATTACCGGGCCAAGCTCTGGCAGTATGGGAAGGCGCCGGTGGACATCATGCCGGGGCTGGTGCAGTATTGTGATATCGTGATGGGCAATCTCTGGGCTGCGGAGAAAATGCTTGGTATCCCGGTGGATGGATCTTTGTCGGATGGTGCGACCAGGGAAGCATACCTGGCGCATGCGGAAAAGACGAGCCTGGAGGTGATACGGAAGTTCCCTCGTGTGAAGATGGTGGCGAACACGTTCAGATTTGACAAGGATGGGACGGGTATCCAGTATTATACGACCTTGTATGCAAGCGGGAAATTATATCACTCGACGGAGTATGGCGCAGGGAAGATCGTCGACAAGGTGGGGAGCGGAGATTGTTTTATGGCGGGGTTGATCTATGGGCAGTACAGCGGGAAGGGGTACCAGGAGACGTTGGAGTTTGCGACGGCGGCCGCTTTTCAAAAGTTATTTATTGCGAACGATGCCACCAATCAACGGGTGGAGGAAGTAGAAAAGGCGCTTCAAATCAGTTGAAGGAGGGTGTAAAAAAGTATTACAGCATATGAGTGATAAGAAAGTAATTCTTGAAAGCATATTGAACCAGGGGATGTTGCCTTTGTTTTACTGGGACAGCCCTACGGTGAGTGTAGAGATCACCCGGACTTTGTACAAGGCGGGAGTGCGTGCATTGGAGTATACGAACAGGGGAACGGCGGCCCTGGAAAATTTCCGGGCCATGAAAAAGACTTTTGCGATGGAGGCGCCCGATCTGTATTTAGGTATCGGTACGATCAAGACGGCGGAAGAGGCTGCGGCCTTTGTGGAGGCCGGCGCGGACTTTATCGTTGCGCCCATCGTCAATCCGGCGGTAGCTGCAGTAGCGGAGAAAGTAGGGTTGTTATGGATCCCGGGCTGTATGACGCCGACAGAAATCTACCAGGCGCAGCAGCTGAAGGCGCCTGTGATCAAGCTCTTTCCCGCGAATATCCTGGGACATGAGTTTGTCAGCTCTATCAGGGAATTATTTCCGGGGCAGCTGTTTATTCCCACGGGTGGAGTGGAATTGAACAAGGATAACATCCGTGCCTGGTTCAAGGCGGGTGTCAGTGCGGTGGGGATGGGCAGCAAGCTTATCAGTAAGGATGTGCTTCAGCATGAGCAATACGACCATTTATATAAGCAAACGGTGACTGCCCTGCAATTGGTGAGGGAAGTCGTAAATGAAATCTGATCAGTTATGAATTTATCCATCGGTAATTTGGATGCTATCAAGGCACCGGGTATCGTTAAGCCCGATAAAAAGATATTCGATCTTCCGGAGAAGGTGTTACAGTTTGGGACGGGTGTGCTTCTGCGGGGTCTGCCGGATTATTTTATAGATAAGGCTAACCGGCAGGGTGTGTTCAATGGCCGGGTGGTGGTGGTCAAGTCCACGGATGGGGGTGATGCGGGCGCTTTCGACCGGCAGGATGGGTTATATACTTTGTGTGTACGGGGTATCGAGGATGGGAAGAAGAAAGAAGAGAATCTCATCTGCAGCGCTATCAGCCGGGTGCTGTCTGCAAAAGAGCAGTGGCGGGATATCCTGCAATGCGCCCATAATCCGGAGATGCAGGTGATCATTTCCAATACGACGGAGGTAGGCATCCGCCTGGTAGAGGAGGATATTCATCAGCAGCCTCCTGTCTCCTTCCCGGGCAAGCTGCTGGCCTTTTTGTACGAGCGGTACAAGTTCTGTAAGGGCAGTGTGGAGGGTGGAATGGTGATCATACCCACGGAATTGATAGTGGACAATGGCAAGAAGCTGGCGGCTATCGTACAGCAGCTGGCTGCTTATAATAAGCTCGAAAAGGATTTTATGTCCTGGTTGAGTACGGCCTGCCGCTGGTGCAGCAGCCTGGTGGACCGGATCGTTCCTGGCAAGCCGGATGCAGCTGCGGTGCAACAACTGCAGCATGATCTGGGTTATACAGATGACCTCCTGTCCATATCCGAGGTATACCGGCTCTGGGCTATTGAAGGGGATGAAAAGGTACGATCGGTGCTGTCTTTTTCGGCGGCCGATGCGGGGGTGATCATTGCGCCGGATATCGAGATATACCGGGAGCTGAAGCTGCGGCTGTTGAATGGGACGCATACGTTGAGCTGCGGGCTTGGCTTTCTGGCTGGGTTTACCACGGTGAAGCAGGCCATGGATGATCCTGGTTTTGCTGGATTTGTATCCGAGCTGATGTTAAAAGAAATTGCTCCATCTATTCCTTATACGATCTCTGCGGAGCAGTCCCGGGACTTTGGTCTCCAGGTGCTGGATCGTTTTCGCAATCCGCATTTGCAGCATCAATGGATCAGCATTACGATGCAGTATACTTCCAAGATGAAGATGCGCAATGTCCCGGTGCTGCTGCAACATTATAAACAACAGGACCGTCCGCCCCGTCTTTTTTCGTTGGGTTTTGCCGCTTACCTGCTGTTCATGCGTGGAGGAAGCTACACGGTGAATGATGACAAGGCTGGATATTTCGCGGAATTGTGGGGAATGGATATGGGCACCGATGTGCTGGTGGATAAGGTTCTTTCGGACGTATCGCTGTGGGACGCAGATCTGTCGAAATTGCCGGGTTTTGCGGCGGCTGTCCGTGAAAACCTGGATATGTTGATCAATAAAGGGGCACAGGCTACGCTGGCCCAATCAGGAAAAATAAAAAGCGCTTTATGAGTACGCAACAACTTGTACTGAAAGTTCATCCCGCCGACAATGTATTGGTGGCGTTGACTAACCTGCTGAAAGATGAGAAAGTGGTCTTTGAAGGGCAGGAATATACGATGGAAGAAACCGTAAAAGCAAAACATAAGTTCGCTACTACTGACCTCGCGGCCGGGGACTCGATCATCATGTATGGTGTGTTGGTGGGGAAGGCGCAGCAGCCGATCAGGAGAGGAGGGCTTATCAGCACTTCGAATGTAAAGCATGCGGCCAATGATTTTACGGTGGGCGAGCGCAAGACGCAGTGGCATACACCGGATGTCAGCGCCTTTTCGGGCAGGACCTTTAACGGTTATCACCGGGCTGACGGCAGCGTGGGTACTGCCAATTACTGGGTGGTCATCCCTATGGTGTTCTGTGAGAACAGGAACCTGGATGTGCTGCAGCAGGCGTTGGTGGATGATCTGGGTTACGGCAGGAACAGGAGCTACCAGGCGCAATCGCAGCAATTGATCCAATTGTATAAAACGGGGAAGAGTGTGGAAGAGATCCTGCAGGCGGACCTTCATGCCGACTATGAGAAGCATGCATCGCAGCGGCTTTTTCCTAACCTGGACGGTATTAAATTCCTTACGCATGACGGCGGCTGTGGCGGTACGCGGCAGGATGCACAGGCGTTATGCGGATTGCTGGCGGGCTATATTACTCATCCGAATGTAGCGGGAGCTACTGTATTGAGCCTTGGTTGTCAGAATGCGCAGGTCAGCATGCTGGAAGAAGAGATCAAAAAGCGGAGTCCTCAGTTCTCCAAGCCTATGTATATCCTGGAACAGCAAAAGGTGGGTAAGGAGTCGGCGTTATTGTCGGAAGCTATCAAGCAGACGTTTGCGGGCCTGATACTGGCTAATCAGCAGGAGAGAAAGCCGGCGCCGTTGAGCAAGCTGTGCATTGGGTTGGAGTGCGGCGGGTCCGATGGTTTTTCGGGTATTTCCGCCAATCCTGCCATCGGCTATACCTCCGACCTGCTGGTGGCGATGGGTGGCAGCGTAATCCTTTCGGAATTCCCTGAGCTGTGCGGGGTGGAGCAGAACCTCAGCGATCGTTGTGTGGATGTCACTACGGCGGAACGTTTTTCTCATCTCATGCGGACTTATAATGACCGTGCCAAGGCGGTGGGATCGGGGTTTGACATGAACCCTTCTCCGGGCAATATCCGGGATGGATTGATCACGGATGCGATCAAATCCGCGGGCGCTGCCAAGAAGGGAGGGACTTCGCCGGTGACGGCTGTGCTGGATTATCCGGAGAAGGTGACGAAACCGGGCTTAAACCTGCTGTGCACGCCGGGCAATGATGTGGAGTCGACGACGGCGGAAGTAGCTTCGGGAGCCAATATCGTGCTGTTTACCACGGGACTGGGGACGCCTACGGGGAATCCTATCGCACCTGTGGTGAAGATAGCGACCAATACACCTTTGTTCGAGCGGATGCGGGATATCATCGACATCAATACGGGTACGATCATCGAGGGTAAGGAGACGATCGAGCAGGCGGGTGCGCGGATACTGGATTATGTGATCGGTGTGGCCAGCGGAGATATAGAGGTGGCTGCCGTACAGCATGTACAGGACGATTTTATTCCGTGGAAGAGGGGGGTGTCGTTATAATGGGCAGATGGGAATAGGGGTAAACACTTGCTCGTATGATCAGACCTTATAAACATATCCTGGGGGTAATGATACTCGTTATCACCCTTTTCTTTTTCTTTACTACCTGTGTTGAAGGGCCGGCAGGCGATGGGCATGCTGATGTGCGGGGCAAGCTTTATGCCGGATCAGCCGCCTGCGCGAGCTGTCACAGGGGTATTCACGATTCCTCCCTGCATTCATCTCATTTTCTCACTATGCAGCCTGCCTCGAAGGAGGGGATCATGGGGAGCTTTGTCCCGCCGGGTAATGAATTCCATTATAATGGCGGCAGACGGGTGATCATGGAAGCCAGGGACAGCGGTTTGTTCCAGGTGGGGATGGTGGGCGGCCGGATACAGGCTGTTCACCGTTTTGACATGGTGATGGGTTCGGGGCGGAAAGGACAGACCTATTTATACTGGCAGGGTGACACTGTGAAGCAGCTGCCTGTGTCTTATTTCCGGATGGCGGGCGGCTGGGGGAATAGTCCGCTATATTCCATGGATACTATCTGGTATGACCGGCGGGTATCCTTTGAATGTTTTGCCTGTCATACGACGTATATCGGGATGAAGAAGCCGGTGCAGATCAATACTTTTCGCCAGTTGGATCAGTATGATCGGGAAAAGATCGTGTATGGCATCGACTGTGAGCGTTGTCATGGACCGGCGGCCGCGCATGTACGATATCAGCAGGAACATCCCGATGTCAGGGAAGCTAAATATATCGTCCGCTGGGGCTCGCTGTCGCAGCAGCAGCGGGTGGATGTCTGTGGTATCTGTCATTCGGGCGCACATGGTTTTATGCGGTCGATGTTTTGGTTCAAGCCGGGAGATACGCTGACCAATTATTTTTATCCGGAGGTGGGAACGCCTAAAACGGATGCGATGGATGTGCATGGCAATCAGTATGGGTTGCTGGTGGCCAGCAAATGTTTTGAAAGGAGCAAGACCCTGGAGTGCGCCACCTGTCATGATACGCATACGGCGGACAGAAAGAGTTTGGCGGATTATTCGGTGAAATGTATGGCTTGTCATGGGGCAGCGGAGGTGAAGAAGGTCCATAAGAATGAGGATGCGGGTCTGCTGACGACGAATTGTATCGACTGTCATATGCCGGTGGGCGAGTCGAAGCTTATCAATATACAGCGGGATGCGGGTACGAATATAATGGCGCACCTGGCGAGGAGGCATCTGATCGCGGTGTACCCGGACGCTGCGAAGCGGTGGAAAGAGGCGCAGGCAGCCGGAGTGAAGAAGTCTGTCAGGGAGGAAGGGCGTCAATAACGAAATATACGGGCTTTTGCATTTTTTAGCGGTTTTTTCAGTAGTTTAGAATACTAAAACTACTACTTGCTGAGAAGGTCTGACTGCAATATCACAGGAGAAACCAAGGCGGATAAAGCGCTGGAAGCTGTTTTTGGGGAGATCTACCGGAAACATGAGAAGGCTTTATATCGATGGGTACTCCGGGTCACCAGGAGCGAGCAGCAGTCGCAGGATATCGTGCAGGAAGTTTTTATAAAGCTCTGGGAGCACCGCGGGGAGATCGATGAGATCCGCAATATGGAGGACTGGCTGTATCGTGTTACAGAAAATAAGATGATGGATTTCCTCCGGAAGGCTGCTGCTGACAGCCGTTTGCGGGAAGCATTGTGGATAAAGACAAAGACCTTCACCCGGGAAACGGAAGAATTCCTCCAGGCAAAAGAGTGTCATTCCATTATACAGGGGGCGGTGAGCCAGCTGCCCCGGCAGCGTAAATTAATATTTCGTCTCAACAGGGAGAAAGGTCTCAATCACCAGGAAATAGCGGAAGCTTTATCCATTTCCCGTCATACGGTGAAGAACCAGCTGGCAAGCGCCCTGCGTGCCATACAAAAAATGTTTTCCCGCCAATAGTAATATTTCCTTTTTGCTTCGTCACAGGAGTATACTATCTATCATGGATGAAAGGATCAGATACCTATTCCGTAAGTTTTTGATTAACGATTGCTCTAAAGAGGAGTTCGAAGAAGTGTTCCATTTCCTTCAAAATGAAGGGAATGATCCTCTTATGCGGGAAGAGCTCCGCCGGGTCTACGAAGAGGAGCTGGCTTCTCTGCCTTCGGAAGTGTTTGTCAATAAAGGGGGGGAGATTGTTGGGTTACCGGGGGCGGTGGGTGTCGGAGTGATGGCAGGGGCGGAGGGTGCAGGAGGGAAGGCGGAGACGGCTGAGGTGGCAGGTGTGAGTGTGATTACGGGGTCTGGCAAGAGGCGGCCGAGGCGAGCGTTGTCGCTTGCGCTTGTCCTGGTGGTCCTGGTTGCAGGGGGGATCGTCTGGAAATGGATGCCCTGGAAGCGGGCGGGGTCTGTGAAGGGTGTTGCCGGGAGGCTGGTGACGCAGGCGACCCATCGAAAAGAATACAAATACCTGCTGTTACCCGACAGTACGCAGGTATGGCTGAATGCGGCGAGTACGCTGGAATTTCCGGAATCGTTCGGTAAGGGGCAGCGGAAGGTGGTATTGACGGGAGAGGCTTTTTTTGATGTAAAGCACGCTGAGCAAATGCCCTTTATTATCTATACGGGCAACGTGAGTACGGAAGTATTGGGTACTGCCTTCAATATCAAGGCTTACCCAAATATGGAAAAGATCGTTGTCTCGGTGAAGCAGGGGAAGGTGAAGGTAAATTATGCCGACCGGGAAACGGCTTTGCTTACCAGGGGGCAACAGATAAGCATCGGCATCAGGGATAACTCGATGAAGCAGAAAAAGGCGGGTGGGGGAGATGTGGCCTCATGGCAGGATGGGGAGCTGGTGTATGATGATTACACCATTGGAGACATTATTACAGACCTGGAAAGGGTCTATGATGTGGAGATTACGGTGGAAAGTCCTGCTGTCAGCAGTCTGCGTGTATCTACTGCTTTTAAAAAGCAAAACGGCGTCAGGAAAGCCATGGAAGTGCTGAGCGAGCTGGCGGATGTGGAGCTGGTGCAGGACGGCGGGAAATACATTCTTAAATAAAAATCAACGGAATATGTCTCCACCTGTTTAAATAAACATAAAGGACCGAACCAGTCGTGACCTGGTCCGATCCATTCGTTTAAGGAATCCTGTTTAAGAATTTTAAACTAACCAAAGCTATGATTTTTTGTCAAATCAGGCCTGGCAATTTGTTGCCATTGCCTGTGAAGCGATTATTTATGAGAATGATGATCCTCGCCTTTTTGCTTTCTTTGAATGGTCTTTTGATAGCGGGCAATTCTTCGGGGCAGGACCTGAGCAAGATACGGATCACGGTAGACCTGAGAGATGTCACCCTGAAAGCGGCCTTGCAGAAAATTGTCTCCATCACACATATCCCATTTAGTTACAGGATCGCGGATGTAGCTGTCTTTACGCATATCAGCTGTAATGCGGAGAATATAAGTGTCGACAAGGTGCTCGATCAACTGTTGGTGGGTCGTGGACTCCAGTACGAGATGGTGAATGGAAATATCATCATAAAGAAGGTGCGGGGCTCTGCTGTTGTTTCGGCGGGGTTGGCTACCGTGGGGATCGATAAATTAGCGGATGGCGGTGTCAAGGGAAGGGTAACGAACCAGAAAGGGGAGCCGGTGGCGAATGCATCTGTCGTGCTGTTGGGCAGGATGCAGGGTACTTCTGCCGATGAGAACGGTTATTTTTCTCTTACCAATGTCAAGCCGGGCCGGTATCAACTGCAGATCTCGGCGGTGGGATACGGTACAGAGATCAGGAACGTGGTGGTTACGGACGATAAGATCGCCACGATCGATATGGTGTTGGCGGATAAATCCAGCATGACGGAGGTGACGGTAACGGCGTTGGGTATACGTAAGGAGAAAAGATCGTTGGGTTATTCCGCCCAGGAAGTGGGTGGGGAGGCGATAGAGGCCAGCCATCAGCCGAACATCGTCAATGCCTTGCAGGGGCAGGCGGCGGGGCTGCAGATCAATTCAGGCGGGGGCGCTCCGGGTTCAGGGGCCAAGATCGTTCTCCGGGGGATCAACTCGCTGGATGCGAACCGCGATTTTCAACCTCTTTTTGTCATTGACGGGATACCTATCGACAATACTACGGATGTCACCGACGGCAGCGATCTGAAAGGCGTGAGCAATCGTGCGGCGGACATCAACCCCGACGATATCGAGTCTATCAATATCCTGAAAGGGGGCGCTGCCACGGCATTATATGGGTTGCGGGCTTCCACCGGCGCCATTATCATCACTACAAAGTCGGGCAAAGCGGGTAAGCTGCGGGGCAGCTTTACCAGCACCGGCAGTACGGATAAGATCGACAAAGCGCCCGAGACCCAGCAGCTATATAGCCAGGGATGGCTGGGGGTATATGACTCCACCAGCTTCTGGCCTGCCTGGGGGCCTACGATCGCAAAGGCCAGGACGGTCGATCCTTCTCATCCGGACCATCTTTTTAACAACTACAAGTATGGATATAAGACGGGACATTCCATCCGTAATAGTCTGAACCTTTCGGGAGGAACGGATAAGGCTATCTTTAGCGCGGCCTTTTCCCAGTTCAACCAGGATGGCATTATGCCTTTCACCGATTACAGGAACTATTCCGGTAAGGTGAGCGGCGAGTTCAGGTTTTCCGACAAGTTCAGGTTCGGTACTTCGGTGAACTATATCAATTCCGGCGGACGGCGTGGGGATGCGGATCGTTACAATGAGGATATGACCTATTTCTCTCCCCGGTGGAATATGTGGAATTATCTGCTGCCTAACGGTGCGCAAAAGACGATCATCGGGTCCGGCAATGACAATCCTATCTATGTGCTGTACGGCAAAAAATATGTGGATGATGTGAACCGGCTGATCGGCAACATACACTTTACCTATTCTCCGTTGAAGTGGCTGGATATCAATTACCGTGCGGGGGTGGACCGGTATAACGACACGCGCACGCAGACGACGCCGGGAATCCTGGGTGTTCCGGGTGAGATCTATCCAGCCAATGATTTCTATTATGGACAGATGTTCCAGTATGCAATCCAGAACACTGTGCTGAATTCCACGCTGGTATTGAATTTTAAGAACGGGATCGGCAAGCATCTGAACTCGAACCTGAAGGTCGGTCATGATCTCTTCCAAACCCGCCGGACCACCACCTATACGGAAGGGGATACGCTGATCGTGCCTACGTTGTATATGTTCGACAATGCGAAGAGGGTCATTGGGAAAAGCAAGCAAACGGATTACAGGATCATCGGGCTTTTTGGGGACTGGACGCTTAGCTGGGATAATTTTCTTTACCTGGATATTACGGGCAGGAATGACTGGACTTCGACCCTTCCTGTACAGAACCGGTCGTTCTTTTATCCTTCTGCCAGCTTAAGCTGGATCTTCTCGGAGAATGTGCGGCTGCCGTCCTGGGCTTCTTTTGGCAAGCTGCGTTTTTCCGCGGCCAAGATCGGGAAGGATGCGTTGCCTTATGCGACATCGACGGGTTATTCCATCAATCCTCCGCTGGCGCCTATTCCTGCGCAAGGTTTTGAGCGGTCGCCGCAGGAAGGGGATGCGAATCTCCGGCCGGAATTTACTACGTCCTATGAGGCGGGTGCGGAATTGAAATTCCTTGGCAACAGGATAGGCGTGGATTTTACGTATTATAATAATACCAGCAAGGATCTGCTGATCCCTGTAAAGGTGCCTGTCAGCAGCGGGGATGATGAGATCTATCTGAATGCGGGCAGTATCCGTAACCAGGGTGTGGAGATCAGTCTGAACGGCACTATCCTGCAGAGTAAAGATTTCCGGTGGGATGTGCGGGTGAATTATACGAGCAACCATAACAAAGTATTGACCATTTATCCGGGATTGACGGAAGTCCCTTTGGCCAGCCAGTTCGGCTATCTCAGCTCGACGGTGACGCAGAAGTTCATACCGGGTATGCCGGTAGGCGCCTTGTATGGCCGTACTTACCAACGTTATTTCGGCAGCGCGCATGAAGATCCCACGGTGCTGGACAGGAGCAAACCTATTGTCATAGGCGCCGATGGATTCCCTAAGCTGAACCCGGCCTCCAAGCAGCAGTATCTTGCCAATTCGCAGCCGAGCTGGATCGGGAATCTAAGCACCACCTTCAGATGGAAGAACTTTAGCCTTTTCCTGCTTTTCGATACACAGCAGGGTGTCTACCGGTATAACCAGCTGGCGAATTTTATGGCTGCGTTCGGGCTGCAAAAAAGTTCGCTGGACCGGAATGATACGAAGGTATTCAAGGGTGTGTTGGCGGATGGTACACCCAATACGAAGGCTGTGTGGCTTGGGCAAGGTGTAGGACCGGATGGGGTGAACTATGGCAACGGGTATTACCGGAATGTGTACCGGGGTGCGTCGGAGGTCTTTGTCGAGAATGCGTCCTGGTTCAGGCTTCGTACTGCCAGCATCAGCTATGCTATTCCGGAAGGCCTGATGAAGAAGACGGGTTTTCTCAATGGCGCTACGCTTTCGGCCAGTGCGAACAATCTCTGGATCCACACTAAGTGGAGCGGATTTGATCCTGAGTCCAGCTCAACACCTGCCGGCAGTGTAGCGGATGGTTTTAACGGATTCTCCTATCCTGCTACGAGGAGCTATATCCTTTCTTTAAATCTCAACTTTTAAAACCCGGCGCAACATGAAAAAGAAACTATTCAATATAATCTCCGTCGTCGTTGTTTTATCGGGTCCGGGTCTTGGCGGATGTAAGAAATATCTCGACAAACTGGACAACCCCAACCTGGTGACCGACCCTCCGCTGAATGGCCGTCTGGCGTATGTGACTTACCGGACCGGCTATAGTGTTTATGAGATCGGCAATATTACCTCTTATTATGTGCAGTACCTGGCGTCGAACACGAAGGGAAGTGATCACGATGTCTACAACCCCGTGGATTATTCCCCTGAATGGACCGATTCATATTTTTCCATGATGAACATCAAGCAGATGATGATCAAAGCGCAGGCTACCGGCGCCTGGCTTCACCTGGGGGTGGGGCAGACGTTGATGGCCCTGAACCTGAACATGCTGATCAATGCATTTGGGGATGTGCCGTATAGCAAGGCGCTGGATGGGAAGGACAATGCGTTTCCTACTTTTGACAAGCAGGCGGACCTGCATGACAGCTGTATAGCGCTGCTGGATGCGGCGATCGTCAATCTGCAGAAGACGGGTTCCAGCGTGAACCTGGATGCGGGGTCCGATGTCATTCATAGCGGGCATGCCGCTGCCTGGCTGAAGACGGCGTATGCGCTGAAGGCAAGGTTCCTGAACCAGTTGTCAAAGACCAGCGACTATGATGCCGCGGCGATCTTTGATGCATTGAGCCATGCTTATACGGGGAATGCGGATGATGCGGCCCTGATATCCTTTAACGGCAGGAGTCCCTGGAATGGTGCAGCTTATAACAATACGCAGAATGCGCTGGATGGGTGGCTGAGCACCCAAATCGTGAATGCGATGGATGGGACCAATTATCCCGTTTTCGACCCCCGGCTGCCGCTGATAGCGACGCTTACCAAGTTCGGGGATTACCGGGGCACGCGTAATGGCGCGGGGCGCATTGGTACCGGTACGAACCAGGAGGAGTCCTATCTCTCGGTGACCGGTGCGTATTCCAAGACCAATGCGCCTTTGCTGATCGCTACTTATGCGGAGATGAAGTTTATCGAGGCGGAGGCTGCTTTTCGCAGCGGCGACAAGCATCGGGCGTATGCGGCTTATATTGCGGGGATCCAGGCCAACATGGAGAAGGTGGGAGTGGATACTACGAGCGAGAAGAATTATGTCAATGATGGTACGGTCAGTGTGGGGGAGACCAATATCACGCTGGACCTCATCTTTAAGGAGAAGTATGTGGCTATGATGTTGAATCCCGAAGCGTGGACGGATGCGCGTCGTTTCGACTACCAGTATAAAAACTTTTCATTGCCGCAGGGAGCTGCCCTGAATACTTTTATCAGGAGGCTTGACTACCCGCAGGTGGAGATCAGCCGTAATGGGTCCCATGTGCCGGTTGTCGGCGGATTGGATGAGCGGCTTGCCTGGGATAAATAATATTTGCGGTCAACTTTTTGTCACACAGTTCCATGAGAATTCTACTGTGGAGGCCGGCGGGCTTTAATGCCTGGCCGGCCTTCCTTTTAGGCTGTTTTTTTATAGTTCACGATCGCCCAACCGTTGAGTATCACGCCGAGGATGGCCATTGCTCCCAGGTCGTACAGGATATCTCCGAAGCCGCTGCCTTTCAGGACTACCATGCGCATGATGCGGATGAAGTGGCTGGGCGGGAAGGTCTCTACGATGGCCTGGGCCCAGGCGGGCATGCTGTCTACTGCGGTGAATGCGCCGCTCATCATGTTGAAGATATTTATAAAGAAGAAAGAGAGGGACATGGCCTGCATTTGTGTAACCGAATAGGTGGCCAGGAGCAGCCCGAGTCCCAGCATGGCGAAGAGGTAGTCTACGAGGGAGGCGTATAGTACCCAGAAGCTGCCTACGGGGACGATGCCGTAGAAGATCCATCCGACGAGGAGTCCGAGGGTGAAGAGGATGATGCCCAGGACGAGGAAGGGGATCATTTTCCCGGTGATAAAGACGTATTTTTTTATGGGGGTAACGTTGATCTGTTCGATCGTGCCGCTCTCTTTTTCCTGTACGATGTTGAAGGCTGTCTGCATGGAGGCCATGGCGGTGACGAGGGTGACGAGGATGGCGGGTACGATGTAGAGGTGGAAGTTCATGTAGGGGTTGTACCAGTTAGAGGAAGCGACGCTGATCTGGGGCGCCTCGCTGGCTGTCAGGGTGCCGGTGGTATGCCAGTCCACGCGGATCTCGTCGTTGAAGTCTGTGATGATGCTGTTCAGGTAAGCGCCGCCCAGGTTGGCCTTGGTACCCTCGATGGCGTTGATGGCGATGTAGAGTTTCTGGGAATTTTCCCGGACGAGGTCTCTTTCGAAGTGGGCGGGTATTTGCAGGACGAGGTCGGCTTTTTCCTGTTCCACCAGGCCGAGGGCTGCGTTATAGGAGCCTGTGTAGCCTGTGAGCCTGAAATAACCGGAGGAGGTTATCTTGTTGATAAGGCGTTGGGAGGCGGTGGAGTGATCGTTGTCCACTACTGCAATGGAGATGTTTTTTACAGAGTAGTCTGCTGCCAGGGGGAGCAATATCAGCTGGATGACGGGCGCAATGAGCAGCATCCTGACGATGCTTTTGTTACGCATGATCTGGCGAAATTCTTTTTCCAGCAGAAAGTATAATGTTTTGATCATTGTAATCTGATTTTAAATCTTCTGAGACTAATGGCAAACAGCAGCAGGCACATGCCTGCAAGGATGAGGGTCTCTTTCCAGACGGCGGTGATGCCCAACCCTTTCAGCATTACTTTTTTCACGATGATAAAATACCACCTGGAGGGTACGAGATTGGATAATACCTGCAGGGCCACGGGCATGTTCTCTATCGGGAAGAGAAAGCCTGTCAGCAGCATGGTAGGCAGCATCATACCCATCAGGGAGGCCATCATGGCGGCCTGTTGTGTTTTTGCGTTGATGGAGAGCAGCAGTCCGATGGAGAGGGAGGTGAGGATAAACAGCATGCTGTCGAATGTCAGCAGCAGGATGCTGCCTTTTACCTGCAGATCGAGGAACAGGGCGCTGAGTATGAGGATGATGAACAGGTTGACGATGGATATGATGAGGTTGGGCGCCAGTTTGGATATGATGATATAAATGGGTTTGAAGGGAGAGACGAGCAATATTTCCATGGTGCCCAGCTCTTTTTCCTTTACGATGGCGACGGAGGTCATCATGGTGCAGACGAGCATGAGGACCAGGGCCATGACGCCGGGCACGAAGTTGGGAGCGCCTTTTAGTTCCGGGTTGTAGAGGAATTGCATTTCGGGTATGATCTGCAGGGGCTGGCCGGCGGTGAGGGCTGTCTGAGTATTGAAGTTGTTTATGATGCGGGTGATATAATTGGTGATGGTGGTGGCGAGGTTGGGGTCGGAGGCGTCGGCGATGACCTGGATGGTAGCTTTTCCCGTGTGGGTGAGGTCGTTGGAAAAGTTGGCGGGGAAAATGACTGCCATACGGATATTCCCTTTTTTGAAGGCGGATTCCAGCTGGGCAGCGCTTTGCAGGGTGCGCTGGATATCGAAGTAGTTGCCGGATGCTATCTCGTTTATGATCTGTGTGGTAACGGGGTCTTTTGAGTAATCGGCAACGGCTATCCTGGAGTTCTTTACTTCATTGGAGAGGGCGAAGCCGAACAGGACGATCTGTGCGATGGGTAGTCCGAAGAGCATCAGCAGGGTTTTCCTGTCGCGGATGACGTGCAGGAATTCTTTGCGTATGAATGTGAGTAATTGCTGCATTAGATGATGTTGTTTGGTGGTTGATGCATGGTCAATCGGCTTTTCGTTTCGCGTTCCTGGCCAGCTCATAGAAGACGTCTTCCATGTTGTCGTGGCCAAATTGTTGTTTGAGCCGGGTGGGGCTGTCGAGCGCTGCGATGACGCCGTCCACCATGATGGATACGCGGTTGCAGTACTCTGCTTCGTCCATATAGTGGGTGGTTACGAAGATGGTGACGCCTCTGTCGGCTGCGTGGTAGATGAGGTCCCAAAACTGCCGCCGGGTCACGGGGTCGACGCCGCCTGTGGGTTCGTCGAGAAAGACGATGTCCGGCTCGTGGGCGATGGAGACCGAGAAGGCCAGTTTTTGTTTCCAGCCCAGGGGTAGATCGCTGACGAGGGTCTTTGCTTCTTTCTCCAGTCCGAGCTCTTGTAAGAGCTGCGCGGTCTTTTCTTTTATCTGGGGGATGCTCATGCCGTAGATACCTGCGTAGAAGCGGATGTTCTCCGAGACGGTGAGGTCGTCGTAGAGAGAGAATTTCTGGCTCATGTAGCCGATGCGCCGTTTGATCTTTTCCGTCTGGGTGTACACGTCAAAGCCTGCGATGGAGGCTTTGCCGGAGCTGGGTTTTAGCAGACCGCACAGCATGCGCATGGCGGTGGTTTTACCGGCGCCGTTGGCTCCCAGGAATCCGAATATCTCGCCTTTGTTGACCTGGAAGGTCAGCTGGTTGGCAGCTATGAACTGGCCGAAGCGTTTGGTGAGTTTGTCGGTGACGATGACGGGTGGGGCGGTGGATGGGGTGTTCGTGGCAGTGGATGATATGTTGGGGGTAATGTCTGGCATGGTTAATTCTTTAATAAATGGATAAAGCAGTCTTCGATGGTGGGTTGGATCTTTTCGATGGCGGCGTCGGAATGGCCTTTTTCGTGGAGATAGTTTTGCAAGGATTGAGGGTCGGATGCCTCGGGTTTAAAGGTGACGTGCAACGAGTCTCCGAAGGCGAAACAGGATTGGGTGCCAGGATAGGTTCTCACGTTCTGTAGCAGCCGGTGGGTATCGGAGGCGCGGACTGCGTAGAGGTCGCCCGGGAATGAGCTTACGATGGCGGCGGGCTTGTCGATGGACAGGATCTCTCCTTTCTGGATCAGGGCGATGCGATCGCAGAGATTGGCCTCGTCCATGTAGGGGGTGGAGACGAGGATGGTGATGCCTTCCTGTTTCAGCCGCTGCAGCATAGCCCAGAATTCTTTGCGGGAGACCACGTCGACTCCTGTGGTGGGTTCGTCTAAAAAAAGGACAGAGGGCTTATGTATCAGCGCACAGGATAATGCCAGTTTTTGTTTCATGCCTCCCGATAGTTTTCCCGTCCTTCTGTCCTTGAATGGTTCTATCTGCTGGTAAATATCTTTTATGAGATCGTAGTTCTCCCGGATGGTGGTGCCGAAGACGGTAGCGAAGAAGTTGAGGTTCTCTTCGACGGTGAGGTCCTGGTAGAGGCTAAAGCGGCCGGGCATGTAGCCTACGCAGTTCCTTATCTGCTGGTAGTCTTTTCGTATATCGTAGCTGGCTACGCTGGCTTCGCCCTGGTCGGGCAGCAGGAGGGTGGTGAGTATGCGGAACAGGGTTGTTTTTCCCGCTCCGTCGGGGCCGATGAGACCGAAGAGCTCGCCTTTGTTTACCGAAAAAGAGATGTCTTTCAGGGCGATGACCCGGTCTTCGGTTTTTGAAGACTTTTTTCCTGCCTGGCCGGGGTATGTCTTTTTTATGTTGCTGAGGGTGATCATGTCGTTTAGAATTTTACTTCGCCGTACATGCCTATTTTCAGGTAGCCGTCATTCTTCACCCTGATCTTTACTGCGTATACGAGGTTGGCTCTTTCGTCCTTTGTCTGGATGGTCTTGGGCGTGAACTCCGATTTGTCGGATATCCAGTATACCTCACCGTTGTATTGTTTGTAATGTTTGGCGCCGTCATCGGTGTATACTTTGACGGGTTGGTTGAGCCTGATGGAGGTAAGCTGGGCGCCGGTGACGTAGGCGCGCAGGGTGAGGGTGTCGAGGTTGGCTATCTTATAAAGCGCCTTGCCTGTGGAGGTCATTTCGCCTTCCAGGGCGTATTTGGTCAGCACCGTGCCGGTGATGGGATTGATGATCTGTCCTTTATTGATCTGGTCCTGTATGGCGGCCACGTTTTTTTCCAGGGGGTTCTGTTCGCTGAAGATGGTCCTGTTCTGTGTAGCGATGTTGGAGTTATCGAGGTCTATCTGCTGGCGGGAGACGGCTATCTGTTTTTGGAGCTGGTCGATCTGTGCGTTGATGTCGTCCAGCTGTTTTTGGGTGGCGGCGTCTGCCTTCAGGAGGTTTTCCGTGCGGGTCTTTTCTCTTTGCTGTTGAGCGAGCTGTGATTCCTGGACTGCCAGCTGTCTTTTTACCAGCTCGATCTGAGGGTGGGGGTTGGTAGTCTTTTGGCGCAGGGCTTGTATGCTGGCCTGGACCTGTTCTTTTTGAAGGATGACGTTGTTTACGTCGATGCTACCTGCCAGGGCGCCTTTGCGCAGGGTATCTCCTTCTTTGATGGGGAAGGAGAGGAGCTTTCCCGTCTGTTCGGCCGACACGATGACTTCGTCGGATTCGAATACTCCCGAGGCGTCTGTATCGGGCCGGTTGTCGTGGCAGGATGTTGCCGCCAGGACGAATGAGGCGAGGAGGATCGGGAGGGTTAAGTTTTTCATTTATGATGTTTTAAGTAGATGAATGTTTTTTGTTTAATAACCTGCCGTGGTCTTATGATTGTATTGGGCCATGAGGAGCTGCACCTCGTGTAAGGTCCTGTCCTGTCTGGCCTGGGCTTCTGCGTTGATATCCAGCAGATAGTCGTTGGCTGTGATGACGCCGTTCTGCAGCTGGACCGCGGAGCTTTGTTTGACGGAATCGCGGAGGTTGACGATGTCGTTATCGGATTGTACCAGCTGTTGGTACCGTATGATGTCTGCGTTTTGCTGCCGCAGGGTCATGGATGTGTTGAAGAGGAAGGTGTTGCGTTGCGCAAGGACCATCTCCTGGTTGTTTTTATTGATCAGCTTGTCTTTATGATAGGTGTAGAGGCCTCCGAAGTTCCAGCTCAGGCGGATACCTGTCAGGTAGTAGCCGGAGAGCTGGGTGGAAAGAAAGTTGACGGGATTGGGTTTGCCCATGCCGCCCTGGAAGAAGGCGTTGAGCTGGGGATAATTATTGATCTTGGTGAGGCGCTGCTGTTCGATGTAGCTGCGTGTCTGCAGATCGTATGCCTTTAGCTCGGGCCGGCTGATGGAGTCGGTCATTGCCGTTGGGGGGGTGGGTGTTATGAATTGGGTGGTTTCGTCGATAGTTGTGTTGAGAAAGAGGCTCAGCATGTCGGTGTAGGATTTGCGGGTAGCTTTGAGATCGATGGTGCGTTGGCCGTTGGTCAGGAGCTCGGCTTTCAGCTTGTTGAGGCTGCTTTTGAAATCGGTGCCGTTGTTGATGGCGGCCTGGACTTTGGCGATGCCTGTCTTTATATCCTGTGCGGAGAGGTCGTTTTGCCGGAGCTGGCCGTCGATGAGCAGGATGCCGAAGAATAGTTGATTGATCCTGTCTTTTAATTTATAGAGTTCTGTATTGAGGTTCTCTTCCTGCAGGGCTGCGTCGGTGGCGCTGATGGTCCTTTTTTGTTTGTTGATGCCGAAGTCGGTGAGGGTCTGGGAGACTTCGCCGTAGAGTTTGTATTGGTCTTTGGATACGGTGGGTATGGTGGCATTGAATCCTGGAGGGAGGGAGATCTTTGTCACATCGGATTGGTAGGTGGCGGAGCCGTTGACGGAAAATTGCGGATAGATACCTTTCCGGATGTTATCCAGGTTATATTCCTTTGTTTTTTCGATGAGGGCCCGCTGACGGGTGAGCGGGTAGTTGGTCTCTGCCAGCTGATAGCATTGCCCGAGGGTGAGGGACTGCGGGGGCTGAGCGAGGCTTTTCTTCAGGGGTGTGAAGAGAAGCAGGATGGCCAGGTATTGAGCTACCTTATTCATTTTTTTAATTTTTTGTTTTAATCATTTGATTAATATATCGGCAAAAAAATAGCCCTTTTTGGGGTTAGACGGATAAGGTAAAAGAATATTTTAAGTATGGCCGGATTTTATTTTTTGGTATGCATAATTGCACTGATCCATAGGGGTACAAGTTCTTTTCTTTCTTCCATAAAGGCCATGAACTGCTGGTCGTTGACGCCTGTGACCCGCTGCAGGAGGGGCCGTCCCACGAAGGGAAAGACGGTGAGACCCACCATGTTGGCTATAAAGTGAAAAGGGTCGATGGGCGCTATTTTCCCCTGCCGGCCTGCTTCCTGCAATTGCCGGAGGAAATGGGACCGTATGGGGCCGATCTCTGCGCTGAGCTCCTGGACGATCCTGGAGGGGTTGCCCCTGATCTCGTTGAGGATGAACAGCGGCAGGTCAGGGTGGCGGGTGAGGAAGTCGATGTAAGCGGTGACGACCTTTGCGATCTTTTGCTCGATGGTGGCAGTCTCGTCCAGCAGGTTGACGGAGATGCCTTTTATGAATTGCCGGAAGTTGTCCATCATGACGATGTTGAACAGTTTTTCCTTGCTACGGAAATAGTAGTTGAGGAGGGCCAGGTTGATGCCGGCCTCTTCGGCGATGTCGCGGGTGCGGGTGGCGGCGAAGCCTTTTTGGGTAAAGAGCTTTTTGGCGGCCTGCATGATCTTTTCCTCTGTGGAAATATCCGCCGGGAGAGGTTTCGTGATCTTTTTTCTTGTTGGAACGGGTTTTTTACGTGCTGCTTTTGCCACTGGTTCTTGCTTTGTTTCGGGTACAAAGATACTGCGGTTCCTGATTTAAACAAATTTTTTAATCAAATGATTAAATCAGTGTGCGAAGGTCAGGCGGGGGAATAATTCAATAAGCTGCTGATGCGTTTGTACAGGTCGGCAAACTCGAACGGTTTTGTCATGTATTCGTTCATGCCGGACTGGAGGCATTGCAGCTGTTCGCCTTTCATGGCGGTGGCGGTCATGGCGATGATGGGGGTTTGCATCCGGAGGTCCTGTCGTATGTATTGTGTGGTGGCGTAGCCGTCCATTTCGGGCATTTGCAGGTCCATGATGATCAGATCGAAGCCGGGATCGGTTTTCAGGTAGCCGATGGCCTGGGCGCCATTGTTTGCCAGCTGTACGACGCCTCCTGCTTTGGTCAGCACATAGTCGATCAATTTCTGATTGATCTCGTTGTCTTCGGCCACCAGGAAACGGCGGCCTGTCAGCAGGCTGCTGTAATCCTGCAGGGGAACGGTTGGCGCGGGTGCTTCGGAGACGGGTTTATTGCTGTATCCGTAAGGCAGCTGAAAGCGGAAGGTAGTCCCTTGTCCAAGGGTGCTGGTGGCGGTGATCTCTCCTTCCTGGAGATGCAGCAGCTGTTTGCAGATGGTGAGTCCCAGGCCTGTGCCGCCATAGCGATGGTTTTTTCCTTCGCCTGCCTGGGAGAAGCTATCGAAGATATGAGGGAGGTGCTCGGGGGAGATACCGATGCCTGTGTCGGCGATGGCGAATGAGATAAAGATCTTATGTTCCGAGGCAGTCTTTACGTTTACCTGGATATGTATGTGTCCCTGTTCGGTGAATTTTATCGCATTGCCCAGGAGATTGATCAATACCTGGTTGAGACGATAGGGGTCGCCGACGAGGTGGCCGGGGATCGCGGGGTCTATGTCGAGGCGTAATTGCAGCCCTTTTTTCTTTAGCCGGTGTTCGAAGATAGAAGCTGTGTTTTGCAGGACATCCCTGAGGTTGAAGTCTATTTTTTCAATGTTCAGTTTTCCCGCCTGTATTTTCGAGAAGTCGAGAATATCATTGATGACTACCAGCAGATTGTTGACGGAGCTTTTGATCGTACCGGTCAGTTCCAGCTGTTTCTGAGAGAGGGGGGTGTCGAGGAGGAGGTCGGTCATGCCTTTGATACCATTCATAGGTGTCCGGATCTCGTGGCTCATATTGGCGAGGAATTGCTCCTGCATTTGTTTGGCCTGGTGTGCATCGAATATGGCTCTTTCGAGGTGCTGCTGGATCTGTTTGCGGCGGGTAATATCTTTATTCAGCAGGAACAGGACAATGACGACGAAGAGAAAGGCCCCTGCCCGTCCGAGGAGCAGGCCATAGGCTGTCCTTCTATAAACGTTCTTATTCTGGCTGGTGCGTGTGTTCAGCAGGTTTTTTTCCCGCTGTATCATGGAAGACAGGAGAGTGAGGGTTGCATTTTTGAGGGCTGGGGTCTGGGTTTGACCGAGGTATTGACGGAGCGAATCCAGCTGCGGGCGTTGGTCCAGGTTCCTGTCGGCCAGCTGCTGCAGAGAGTCGAGGTAAGGTTGTATGGCTGCAGGAGGAGCGGATTGTAACAGGGAGATGCTCATCTGCCGCATGATGTCTATGATCTCATGGGTCTGACCGATGCGGGCGTTTGTTCTTTCCAGGTTGTTCCTGCTAATGCAGATCAGCCAGCTTGCCACGATGAGCGTGAAGATGGAAAACAACAGCAGCCAGGTTATCTTGCGGTGTACGATGATCATTTACAGGAATAGGGGTATACGCTTATGAACGAAAAATGTTCCAAGCTATTGCATAGACTTATCAAATCGGGAGGCTATTTCGTGTAATTTAACTTGTTTAAAGGGCCGTTTTTTTGGGTAAATGCTCCGGTTGGAATAACTTCATCCGATGCATTTCAGAATGCCTTTACTTATCCTGTTAGCCATGCTGTCGCTGACTTTGCAAGCGCAGACGCACGGAGCGCATTACATCCGGGGTACTGTCCGGGACAGCATTTCGGAGGCTGTTATGGAGGAGGCTACCATCTCCTGCTGGCGATCTAAAGGCGACCACCCTATTCATACCTTACGTAGCAATAAGAACGGCTTTCTACTCCATGTTTACCAGGCGGGCAAATACCAGATCATTGCCACTTATCTGGGGTATCTGCCTGATACGGTATCTGTCGTCATATCCGAAAAAGATACATCCGTCATTGCCGTCAACTTCCGGATGCAGCGATCATCCAAACCCCTGATGGAAGTCATTGTAAGAGCGAATATTCCTCCTGTTATCGTCAAGTCGGATACTATCGGCTTCAATGCGGCGGCTTATCCTACCCGGCCTTATGCCACGGTGGAGGACCTGCTTAAGAAATTACCGGGAATTGCCGTGGACAGGGATGGGAATGTTACCATGCAGGGAAAGAAGATCGATAAGATACTGGTGGACGGCAAGGAGTTTTTTCTGGGGGATATCAAGACAGCCACTCAGAACCTGCCTGCGGAGATCGTTGCCCAGGTGGAGGCTTTCGATACGCAGACGGAGCAGGGAAAGCTTACGGGGATCCGTGACAATACGGGGGGGAAGACCCTTAATATCAAATTGAAGAAAGACCGGAAGAACGGTTATTTTGGTAAACTGTATGTGGGTGGGGGCAATGGCAGCAGCTATGCCGCCGGCGGTACGGCGGCCAGCCTGGGAGGGGACCGTCAGATCTTTATAAACGGAGAAACGAATAATATCAACAACCAGTTCAATGGTACGGAAAATAATATCGGGCCTACGGGCAGCGGTATTCAAACCATCACCAATGTCAACCTGAATTACAGGGATAAGCTGAGCAAGAATATAACGGGCATCGTCAATGCGGGTTTTTATCGCAACCATGGCTCCCAGGTGCAGTCGTCCAGCCGTCAAACCTTTCTCGGCGACTCTTCGCTTATCGAGAGCCGGCTCAGCAATTCGTCTAATTTTAATAAGTCGGGCCGTATAGATGTGCGGCTGGAGTACCAGATCGATAGCCTTCGCACATTGAACCTGCAATCGAACTGGAGTCCTCAATCGGGGGATAATACCTCTTCGGATACGGTGGGTATCGTCACACAGCTGGGGCAAGGCGATACTGCCAGGAGCTGGCGCAGCAGCCAGGGGCAGACGAGGAATACCAGCAAAACAAACGGATATACCTATTCGAATAACCTGGATTACCGCCAACGTTTTTTCAAAAAGGGGCGCTCGTTTTACGTCGGGTTGAACCAGTCCAGCCGAAAGCAGGAGCAGCCCGCGGGGCTTTATTCCCTCGTCAATGCTTTTGACAGCCTGGGGGGGCTAACCCAGCATACGTTGCGGGACCAGCGGTCCTCCCAGACCTCCAATGGCGACAATTTTGCTGTCCGACTGTCCTATACGGAGCCTTTGAGCCCTCATCATATCCTGGATTTTGGCTACCATATCAACACCAATACCAGTCATAACGATAAAGAAAGTTTTGATTACGACAGTGTGACGGGGAAGTATGATGTGCCGGATACCCTGACCACCAACCGATTCTTCAACCGCACTACGGTCCAGAATTTTAATGCGGGCTTCAATATGGACGATACCAAATTCCGATACCAACTCGGTCTGGCGGTTCAACTGACCGCATTGGACAACCAGAATTACTCGCTGCATGCGCATATCGTACAGCATTTTACCAACTGGTTTCCCCGGGCAAGCCTGATCTGGACGCTGGCCCAGGGAAGGATGATGAGATTAGGGTATTCCGGCTACAGCGTAACGCCCTCGATCGATCAGCTGCAGCCACTGCCTGATCTGACCAATCCATTCCTGGTGAGGGTGGGCAACCCTGACCTGCACCAGTCCTTTCAGCATAATATGGAAATGGAGTTCAGCAGTTTCAATACGAAGAGCCTTCAAAGCTGGCAAATGAACTTTCAGGGCGGCTTTGTACAGGATGCCATAACAGCTTCGACGGTGCTGCTTACCGGCGGTGTCCAGCAACTGAAGTATGTCAATATCAGCGGCAACTACAATTTTTCCTCCAATCTTACCTATGGATTTCCGCTATGGTCGCGTCAAGGCAACGGCAGTATAGGGCTGCATGGACAATTCAGCCATCAGAACGGTTTTTTGAACGGTCAGCGGAATAATACGGATGCCAGCTATGCGGGGGGGATCTTCAAGCTGAATTATCATCCTTCGGAAATGCTGTTCGTCGACATCAACGCGACGCTGGATTACAATGCGAATGCCTATTCGCTCAACGCCAATCAAAACACGAGGACCTGGATACAAAATTATACACTGAACTTTTCCTATCAATTTCCGTGGACGATCACGGTGTCTTCCTTTTATAACTGGCAGCAGACGGGTTCCCAGGGGTCTCTGCCTGCCCGTGCTATCAGCTATTGGAATGCTGCGGCTTATAAAAGCGTCTTTCGTAATCACAGCGGGCAGATACGTCTTTCTGTCTTTAACATCCTCAATGGGTCGGGGAATGTGTCCCAGGGGATCGGTCCTAATTTTATCGAAACGAGCCGGAGTAATCTTATCGGCAGACTTTGGCTCCTGAGCATGGTTTGGAATTTCCGGAAGTTTCCGGGGGGGAAGCCGGCGGGGAAGTAAGAAGTGGTTTCCGGGCAGTAAGTGGTGGGCCGGGTAGTGAGCGGGGGTTTGTGGGGTAGTGACCGGTGCGGGCATGACGGTACAGGATGAAGGAAAGCGTCCGGATGGTTAAATTGGGTCTTTATCTTTCTGTTATGGATCTGATCATAGCCGTCAAACGATGCATGCTTTGCTTTATTCTTTTTTGTATATCTGTATTGTCTTTGCGGGGACAGGGGAGTGGAGACCGTTGGGTGAGGATGACCTCGGGGTTTTATTCTCCACCGGACTCTATTCAAACCAGCGTATACTGGTACTGGATATCCGGTAATATCTCTAAAGAAGGGGTGGAGAAGGACCTGGAGGCAATGAAAAAGGCCGGTATCAACAGGGCGTTCATCGGGAATGTAGGGCTCGATGATGTACCTGCCGGAAAAGTTCGTTTGTTTTCCCCGGAATGGTGGGATATCCTGCATGCGGCGTTGAAGAAGGCGTCTCAATTACACATTGACATCGGGATGTTCGACAGCCCGGGATGGAGTGGGATGGGCGGTCCCTGGGTTCGCCGGGATCAGGCTATGCGCAGATTGATAACCGTGGAGACGCCGGTGACAGGGCCGGGGAAAGTAAGCATCGTTTTGCCCGCGCCTTCCGACACTTTTCAGGATGTGAGGGTTTTGGCCTATCCACGGCTCCGGGAGTATGACAGTAATATTGTGTATAAAGAGGGGGCGGAGATGCTGCTGCCTGATGCGGACAGTTTTGTTGTGGTGTTGCGAGCGAAGGGGCCATTTACTGCACGTAGTCTGGTGGTTATGCCAGGGTTGCGCCGGATGAAGGTGGAAGGAACATTGGAGGTAGAAGAGAATGGCGTTTTCCGGAAAGTGTGGGGCTTTGTTATGGACAGAAGCAATGATGCCCTGAACACCGGTTTCGATCCTTACTCTCCACTCGCTGTGTCGTTGCCTGCCACGACGGGGCAGGTTTTTCGGATAGTTTTTGGTAGAAGGACAAATGGCGCCGGCATACGGGAGATAAAATTATCTGCTGCCCCGGTGGTTGGCAATTATGTCGAAAAGACATTAGGAAAAATGTATCCTACTCCTTTGCCTTACTGGAAGGAATATCAATGGCCGGTGCAGCCCGAAGTAATGGATACGGGGCTTGTCATCGATGCGGGGAAGGTGATGGACATCTCTTCCCATATGGATAAGAAGGGGCTTTTGCAATGGAATGCACCGCCGGGAGATTGGGTGGTCATGCGTACAGGTATGGTACCGACGGGCGTGGTAAACAGCCCCGCGCAGCCGGAGGGTAGGGGATTACAAGGGGATAAGATGAGCAAGGTGCATGTGGCTGAGAGCTTTAATGCTTTTATAGGAGAGATATTGAGACGTATACCGGCGGAAGACCGGACCTGTTTTAAAGTGGTGATAGAAGACAGCTATGAAGTGGGTGGTCTTAACTGGACGGATGGAATGATCGCAGACTTTAAGGCCCGGTACGGGTATGATCCCGTTCCCTATATCCCTGTGATGCGGGGGCATGTAGTGGGAAGCGAAGACCGGAGCGACAGATTCCTCTGGGACCTCCGCCGTTTGATTGCGGACAAAGTGGCTTATGATTATGTAGGGGGATTACGGGAGGTGAGCCACCAGCATGGTCTTACGACCTGGCTGGAAAATTACGGACATTGGGGGTTCCCGGGTGAATTCCTTCAATATGGGGGACAGTCGGATGAGGTGGGGGGAGAGTTCTGGAGTGAAGGTGAGCTGGGGAATATCGAAAACAGGGCGGCATCTTCCAGCGCTCATATCTATGGAAAGAACAAAGTGTCTGCGGAATCTTTTACTTCCGCGGGCTTGACCTATGCGAGATATCCTGCTTTGCTGAAGCCGAGGGGCGACCGTTTTTTTACGGAGGGGATCAACAATACATTACTCCATGTTTTTATTTCACAACCTGATGAACGGATGCCGGGCACCAATGCATGGTTTGGAACGGAGTTCAACCGGCACAACACATGGTTCTATCAGCTGGATGTTTTTACAACTTATTTAAAGCGGTGCAACTTTATGTTGCAACAGGGGCGGTATGTTGCCGATGCGGCTTATTTCATCGGTGAGGATGCACCGAAGATGACGGGCGTACGGGATCCGGAGTTACCCAGGGGGTATGCTTATGACTATATCAATGCGGAGGTCATCGGGAAAAGGCTGTCTGTGAAGGATGGACGGTGGACCTTACCGGATGGTCTGTCTTACCGGGTGCTGGTGTTGCCGAAGCTTGCTACCATGCGACCGGCGCTGCTGCGTCGGTTATATGAGCTGGTAAGTCAGGGCGGCGTGCTGCTGGGGCCTGCGCCTGAGCGTTCACCCAGCCTGGAGGATTATGGTAATGCGGACCGGGAGGTGCGTCGACTGGCGAAGGAGCTCTGGGGAAATATCGATGGGAGGGCGGTGAAGACGCACATGGTGGGGAAGGGAATGGTGATGGATGGGCTTACGATGGAGGAGGCGTTTGGGTTGCTGAAGCTATCGCCGGATCTTCTTGTGCCGGAGAGTGATCCTTTATTGTATTTACATCGTACTATGCGTGGCGAAGATATTTATTTTGTCAGCAACCAGTCGGGGGACCGGGTGTCGGTGGAACCTGCGTTCCGGGTGCAGGGGAAGACGCCTTTTCTTTTTGATCCGCTGTTGGGGGAGGTGCGTAAGCTGCCGGTGTTTGAGCAGGAGGGGGGAGTGATGAAGGTACCGTTGGTGATGGAAAAGTATCAAAGTTTTTTTGTGGTGTTCCGGGCGGCCGATGGGGGTGGTGTGAGTGAGGGGGTTGGAGAGAGTGCGGGTAGGAATGGTATGAGTAGCGGGGGGAATTTTCCTGCGCCGGAGGAGATGGTGAAGGTTACCGGTCCGTGGAAGGTGTATTTCGATAACAGACCTGCGCCTGTAGTTTTTGATACGCTGGTGGATTGGAGCAAACATGGGGATAGTGCTATCCGGTATTATTCGGGTTCGGCTGTGTATAGGAATGAGTTTCGTTTTAATGGGAATGAGGGGCACCTGGTCTATCTCGATCTGGGTATGGTGCAGGCGATGGCGAAAGTAAAGGTGAACGGAAAGTATATGGGCGGTGTATGGACCTGGCCTTACCGGGTGAATATCACGGGCGCGGTGAGGAAGGGGGTTAACGACGTGTCGATAGAGGTCGTGAATACCTGGGTGAACCGGCTGATCGGCGATAGCCGGCTGTCTTCGGGTGTGCGAAAGACCTGGTTGAATGTGAACCCTTATAAGCCGGACAGTGAGCTGATGTCTTCGGGTTTGCTCGGACCGGTGAAAATATGTGTTTATAAGTAAAAGAGGTCAGTTTGCCTGGGTGCTGGTCCAGCTTTTTTCGATATCCTCCAGGGTGCGTTGTCTTGTCTCGGGGATCTTTTTCCAGGTGAAGATGAGAAGGATGATAGCATTGATCATAAAGATCCAGAAGGTGAAGGCGCCGCCCAGGTTTTCCAGCAGGATAGGGGTCAGCTGGGTGATGAGCAGCACGCCTACCCATAGTACCATGGTGGCGAAGGACATGGCAATGCCTCTCGTCCGGGTGGGGAAGATCTCTGACATGATCACCCAGGGTATGGGGCCGAGAGAGGAGGCGAAGGACGCGATGTAACCGAGGATGGAGATCAGCAGCCAGGGTCCGCTGGAGACATGATAGTAGTAACAGGCGCCGACGGCCAGCAGGCAGATGATCATCCCTGCAATACCCCACAAGAGAAGGGTCTTACGTCCTGCCTTGTCGATCAGCCAGATGGCGAGGAAGGTGAACAGGGTATTGATCAGACCGATGATGACAGTCTGGGTAAAAGCGGATTCTGCGCCGAAACCGGCGCTTTTGAATATCTCCGGCGCATAGTAGATGATGGCGTTGATACCTGTGATCTGGCAGAAGAGGGCGAGGATAACGCCGATGATCATGGCCATGCGGAGGCCTGGTTTGAACAGCTCTTTTATCGTGCCTGTTTCCTGTTGGAGGGTGTCGTTGATCTCTTTTATTGTTGCCTGTGCGTTGTCTTTGCCGCTCACTTTTTCAAGGATACCGAGGGCCTCATCATTATAACCCTTACTGGTCAGCCAGCGGGGGCTTTCGGGGACGAAGAACAGGAGTAAGAAGAAGAGGAAGGCGGGCAGCATACCGGAGGCCAGCATATAGCGCCAGCCCCATTCGATGTTCCATGCCTGGTCGCCTATGGATGCTATCTTCAGATTGACGAAGTAAATGAGGTTGATGCCGATGACGATGGCCAGCTGATACAGGCTCACCAGCTGCCCTCTGTTCCTGGCGGGCGCTATTTCGGAAATGTACAAGGGGGAAAGCATGGAAGCGGCGCCGATGCCTAAGCCCCCTATCAGACGTGCAAGGATGAATTGAGTGAGGCTGCCGGCGAAGGCTGCTGCAAGGGAGGATATAAAGAATAAGATGGCTGTGATGATCAGCACTTTTTTTCTCCCTATGCGGTCACTGAGATATCCTGCAAACATAGCGCCGGCTACGCAGCCCCAGATGGCGCTGCTGGCTGCCCAGCCGACCATGACGGAAGAAAGATGAAATTTGATCTGCAGGTAACCGATGACGCCGGCGATCACGGCTGTGTCATAACCGAACAGCAATCCACCGATGGCTGCTACCACGGAGACTTTTACAATAAAGGCGGTAGAAGAGTTATTCATGGCAAAGCAGGGGTTTGATTGTTTTTATCTTACATAAGCTTTTATGGTGGCGCATTGCCTTCCGGCTGACTGGCCATAAGGGGTTATTGTATATTCGCCCACTGCAGCAGGGACGATAAAGGTCTCTGCATAGTGGATGACGAAGGGTTCGAAGGCGTGGGTGGGGCTTTCCACGATGACTTCCCTGCCCTCCACCAGGCAAAGGACATTGACACCTCCCTGTGTGTGGTGATGGACCTTTTTGTCGAACCAGTGGCGGCGTGTCTCGATGAACTCTGTCTCGTGCAGCCCTGTCCTTTCTTCACAGACGCCGGGTTCCTGGTGCAGGAGGCTGGTCAGTTGTAGTATGTTCTGTTCCACCCAGGACTCAGTCCTGTTCCATTGTATCACTTTTTCGCCATGCTCGATATTGATGGGGCGGGGTTTGCCATCCAGGCCCAGCCTGTTCCAATCCCATAATTTGAATGTGAAGATATAGGGAGTGGCGCTGATCTCCAGCACTACGCTGTTGGCTCCGCTGCAATGTACGGTACCGGCGGGTATAGAAAAATGATCATGTTTTTTTACAGGCCATTTAGCCACATGTTTTCCGGCATCGAAATTTCCGCCTGTTTCCTGGGCTTGTCTGAGCTCATCGATCATGGTCTGCGGATCTACCTGTTCTTTCAGCCCGAGGTATACGAAGGCCTCTTCGGCAGCATCCAGGATATAGTAGCTTTCGTCCTGGGTGTAGTGCATACCGAATTTCTCCTGGATATAGCCGGTGAGGGGATGGACCTGCAGGCTCAGGTTGCCCCCCTGCATGGTGTCCAGGAAATCAAAGCGGATGGGGAATTCATCGCCAAAACGGGCAAAGACCCTTTCACCCAGCAAGGCCTGAGGTTGATGGAAAACGAGATCGATGGAAGGTATTTCAACGGTGATGTCACCGAATTTTAGCAGGAGACTGTTCTCTTCCGGTACGCAATCAAAGCCCCAGGCGTAGTTGATCTCGTTCTTATCCAGATCACAAACCTCCTTTAGCCATTGACCTCCCCAGGGACCGGGGTCGAAGAAGGGAACGACGCGGAAGGGTTGTCTGATGGCCTGTTCGAGGGCTTTTAAGATGGCTTTTCCTTTTATGAGTTTGGGTCGATCTTGTGTATTGGTATCGAGGACGTAGTCCCAGCGGTGCATCAGCTGCTTCTTCAACCTGTCGCAGACCCGCCAGTCGACGAAGAAGGCGTGTTTATATTGCTCTGAAAAAGAGGCTTGCCTGTTGGACATACCGAGATTGTCTACCTCGTTCCTGCGCATGCGTAACTGGATCTCCCAGCGGGCGAGGCCGGCGTAGATCAGTAAGGTGTTGTTGGGATCCGGTGAGAGGCGGCTGGCGCCTGTGCCGTAGATGAGTATGAGGCCTGTTTTTTTGTCGATGATCTCCTGCTTTTTGTTTTGGAGCTTTTCTTTGTCCAGGTAGTCGTCGATACTTAGCCGGGTGAGATAGCCGAAGAGTTTGTCGTCCGTCACGTCGGGGTATACCATTTCGCGTATGACGGCTTCGTGTTTGTATATGGAAGATGCATGTATAAAAAGACCGGGAGATAATTGTTGTAATTGTGGCAGCAGCTCGTCGTCGTTCACACCGGGATAGCATTCCACTGCGATAATGTTTTTGCCGGATCTTTCGATCTCTGTTCTCAGTGCAGGGATGATGTTGGCCCAGTCAGCGGTGCAGGACAGGTTTTCCTTTTCGGCGATGATGAAGGGATGCTTGTCGTAGTTCGATATGTTTGTTCGCATTGTTGTTCTCAAGGTCTTGTCTTGTTTTGTGAGAGGTATTCCATGCCAAGCAATCCTGCGTAATCCATTTGTTGGGCGGCTACTATGCGGGCGGTTCCCGGCGGCAGCCAGGCATACCGGTCGACAGTCTTTCTTATATAGGGCAGGATATGTTGCTGTTGGCGCATGATGCCGCCGCCGATGATGATCAATTCGGGGTCATAGGCGTGTACCAGGTTCACGACGGCGGTGGCCCAGGCTTTCAAACTTTTTTCCAGCAGCGCTGTGGCCAGGGAGTCGCCTTTTTCCGCTGCTTCGAACACGTGGATATATTCGGGTTTTTCGATCTTCGAGAGGCTGCTTGCCGCGAGATGCGCATGGCTTTTTATCATGTCGGGGAGTGACCAGGTCGAGGCTTCTTTTTCCAGGCAGCCGTAGAAGCCGCAGTTGCAGGGCTCTCCGTGGACATTGATCGAGGTATGCCCGGTGAGAGAGCCTGCCAGCAGGTGTTTTCCTTTGAATAACTTTCCTTCGGAGAGGACGGCGCTGCCCACGCCTGTTCCGAGGGTAAGCAGGACGATGTCGTCGTAACCTTTGCCGGCGCCGTATTGCCACTCTCCGATGAGGGCTGCTCTTGCGTCGTTTTCCATCGTGAGGGGTAACCCCCAGGTTTTTTCCGCCCAGGCGGAAAAGTCGAATTCGACGGCACTGGTATATTTTACGTAGCGGGATATTACCTTGTTAGTGGTGGTATCGATGATGCTGGGAAGGGCGATGCCGATGCCGGAGAGGGGGTGACGGGGCAAAAGGTTGCCGAAGGATGCCAGGACTTTGTGGTGGATGGTCTCGAGGTTTTGTTCTATCGTGCTGTCGGGGGTTGCGGCGGCATGATCAACTGCGATGATCGTTCCTCCTTTTCCGATGAGCCCGAATTTGATCCTGGTGCCTCCGTAATCGATTGCCAGTATTGCCATGTTTGGGTGGTTCTGGGTTGTGTAATCTGGTGGAGATCAAATGTATGTTAATATGTTCAAACATTCTGATAAAGTAGGGAATATTTTTTGGGAAGACTGCTGGTTGGCGATTGGCATTGCCGGGGGGATTTTTATCACCAGTAAGGGTTTAATACCAGATTTTTTGTAGTAAATTTACTACAACTGTTTTCTGTCTTGCTTATGAGGAGCAAATTATTCTTCCTATTCTTTTTTTGGGGAATAGGCGTCGAATGGGCGGTAGCTCAGAACGGTGGGGATGATCTCTCCCTTTCCGATGCGAAGAATTATGATGTCAAGCAGTATAACAGCGAGAATGGATTGCCTCAAAACAGCGCTACGGGTCTGCTGCTGGACAAAAATGATTTCCTTTGGGTGACTACGCAGAACGGCCTGGTGAGATTTGACGGCCAGCGTTTTAAAATATATAACAAGTCCAATACGCCTGCCATAAAGTCCAACCGGTTCTCCGTAGTCGCCGAATCATCGCAACATGAAGTACTGCTCTGGTCTTCCTTCGACGCGTCTCAAGTTTATAAGGTGGAGCCGGATTATCAGGTGGTTACCGACACCCAACGAACGCGTATTGTCCATAAATTCCTCCATCTCAATTCAAAGGGTATTTTTGACTGCACCCCTTTATTCAGCGCTTATGCAAGGGGCAGGAATGGTATCGATACCCTGTTCCTGAACAAGTTGTGTGCATCCGAGACATTCGTGATCCTGAACGATAATGAAGTAATGGTCCGTGATGGATTGAACGAATGGTATTACCTGAACAATGTGTCTAACGAGGTAGATAAATTACCAATTGGTGTTGGGAGCCTTCATGTCTTTTTCCTGGACGGGATATTTTGTGCTTACTCTGAAAAAGGGGAATGGCATTTTTTTAAACATGGCAGGCCCATCACCCTACAGGTGGATGAGGCGCTATCTGCCTTGGTAAGGAAGGCTATGCCGGGGGCGAACCTTATACTGGGTCCCGGGGGCGACCAGGTGCTATTAAGGGATCGGAACGATATTTATGAATTGAGCCTGCACAACAATGTGCTGGAGGCCGAACTTATTTTTCAGGACCTGAAGATACTGGATAAGCTGATCGCTACTTCTTTCCTGTACGATAAGAAAAACCAGCGGCTTTTTATTGCCACCGTCACTACGGGTTTTATTATCGTTACCAAAAAATTATTTACTACGCTAACCTTTAATACCCCTGATCGCCTTAATAATGCTTTCAAGGCCTTTCTTTTGCTGCCCAACAATAAGATCCTTACACAGAACGGGATACTGGACAAAAGCGGTGGGAGCAATCATCTTTTATTCAAGGAGGATGCCAGACCTGATGGAAATTGTTTTTACCGGGCAAGGGATAAATCCATCTGGCTAAGCAAGGAAAAGCGACTGCATATTTATGACAGCAATTTTTCCAGGGAATTGACCACGGACAGCCTTCCGCTGGACTCCTATATAGCCTGTATCATCGAAGACAGCCGGCACACTGTCTGGGTCAGCACACTTTTTTCCCTGTTAAAGATGGTGGGCGGCAAACTGCGGTATGTTATTAATCGTTACCCTCCTTTTGTCAATCACAATATCGAATCGATTGGGGAAGTATCACCCGGGATATTATGGATAGCCTCCCGGGATGGGATCTACGTTTACGATATAGCCGGGAATAACATTGCGGAGAAGCCTGTCTTCCCTCATGTTTATGCGCGGAATATTTACAGGGCGAGGGACAACGGCCTTTGGGTCGCCACTTACGGAAACGGGTTTTTTAAGTATGAAAAAGGGAAGTTCATTCCTATCCCTTTGGATCCGGAGAATTACCTGTCTACTGCCCATACTTTTCTGGAGGATGACAGCGGTTTTTTCTGGATCAACACTAACCATGGATTGTTCAGGACCAGAAAAAAGGACCTGGATGACTATGTTACCGGCAGGAATAACAACCTGTATTATTATTACTTTGATAAATCATATGGGTTTAATACCAACGAGTTCAATGGGGGCTGTAATCCCGCGTCGCAGACGGATAACGAAGGCAATTTCTACTTCCCATCCCTGGATGGGATCGTGTATTTTAATCCAGGTAAAGTGCATCCGGAGATACCCGACAGAGCGATCTTTGTGGATGATATCTCCGTTGATTCGATGAAGATGGGTCATAAGAAGCCGCTGATCCTACAACCTGATTTCAACCGGATCATCGTAGATATTTCCACTCCCTTTTACGGGCTGGAAGAAAACTTAAAGCTTGAGTATACGCTGGACGCTGCCGGGGGAAAATGGTATCCTGTCAATAAAGACGGCAGGATCACCATCAACAGACTGCCTCATGGAAAGTATGCGCTTTCGATCAGAATAAATAATGGCAGCCCAGGCGGCCGGCATACTCATACAGCCATTGCCTTCGAGGTACGGCCTCACTGGTATAATACATGGCCTTTTCTCTCGCTGCTGGCACTGATGTCAGGTGGTCTGATGTACCTTTTGTTCAGGCTAAGGACCAGGATACTTATGCAACAGAATGTACGGTTGCAATTGAAGGTAGATGAAAGGACCTCGGAGCTGGAGCAAAGCACTATCATAAAAGAGCGGCTGCTTTCGGTGATCATGCACGACATGCGTTCACCCATGTTCTCACAAGCTCTTATGATAGACCATTTGCAAAGGAATTATCATAAGTTCAGTGAACGGGAGCTAAACGACCTGTTTGTTTCGTTAAAGGATTCCAGCGACAAGCTCTGTCAGTTCAGCACTGATTTTCTGATGTGGTACGATAGTCAAAAACAAGGGTTCTCTGTCAAGCAGGAGAGGATCCAACTGGTCGATTTTTTGCAGGAGACTACTGTTCTTTATACGGATATTGCCTCGAGAAAAGGATTACACTTTAATTATGATATTCCGACCGGACTGGTATTGAATACAGACAGGAATATACTTGCCATCGTTATCCGGAACCTGGTCGATAATGCCGTCAAGTATACCAGTTCCGGAAGCGTCGGTGTCAGCGCCTGTGCGAACAATGGGCATATCCATATAAAGGTAAAGGACACCGGACGGGGGATGACTGCTTCAAGAATAGCCGAGATAACATCTTCCAGTGAAAAAAATATAAGCAGCACGACCTCAACCTTCGGCTACCGATTTATCATGGAACTTATGCGAAAACTACATGGCGAAGTAGACATCGACTCGGAACCCGAGAAGGGTACGACGGTTGCGGTAACCTTTAAAGTTTAGAAATATCCAATTGATACATCCTGGCAAGCTCACCCAGGTCACGAACGGTCTTTACTTTTAGCTTTTCGAATATCCTTGTCTTATACGTTCCTACAGTGGAGGAATGAACGTTAAGTATATTTCTTATTTCCAGGAGCGAATAACCATGCAGCAAATATTTAACTGTCTGGATCTCCCTGTCCGAAAGCTTTTCAAAAGGATTGTCTGCTCCTTTTTTTGACTGCATATCGTCGCTGAGCTCTTTTTTCAATTTTTTGCTGACATAAATATCTCCATTCAATACGCAGGTGATCGCTTTTCTTATTTCATCTGCTTTGGACTCCTTATTCAGGTAGCCGAGGACGCCCAATTTGATATATCTTTTTGCATACAGGTCTTCCGAATTCATGGTATATATAAGGATCCTGCTTTGATCTCTGTAGGCAAAGAGGTTTGTGACCAGGGTGATGGAATCAGTGCCGGGCATATTGATATCCAAAACGATCATATCATAATCGCTCTTTTTCACATAAGCAATCACTTCGTCCCCATTAGAGGCTTCATCGATAACCGTTGACGGAAGAAGGTCCTGGATGATGAGCTTGATGCCGGTTCTGACTATTGTATGGTCATCGGCTATTAACATTCTGTTTGTTTCCATACAAAATTGATTGATGAGGTTAGACGGATAAGGGATATTAAATTTAATTATTTTTTCTATATTTCTGTAATGTGTTTATATTCACCTGATTATGTTGATTTTGGCGGAATAAATGTAGAAAGAACACGACAAAAAATTAGAAAATTCTTTAGTTGCTTTACAGTACAAAAAATTAAAGAAGATATTTCGAGCTTACTTCTGAAAAGCCAAAGTGATCCGTACTCATTAAAACTACTCCACCGATCCGTACCCTATAGAACTTGTATCAGTATTCTTTATTTATAAATTCCTTTTTATGAGTACGACCTGCTTCGCCCCGAAAGTATCTCTGCACAAGCTTGTCTCGGAGCTGGTGCAAGGATTATTGCCATTGACGGTGAAACGCCGCAATCTTGTGCTGAATGAAATTCCCCGGGACCTGTCTATTGGAGCTGATGAAAATATGCTGGCGTATGTGCTGTGGCATCTGATCAATGGAGCCGTTCAATGTACGCAAAACGAGTGTATTCATATAGAAGCTTTCACCATGGGTGATCACATGATGATCCGGATAAAGGATGTGGGTGCTTACTTTCATCATACTATATCGAGGGAATACAGACAGGTGCAGCATATAGCCGAGAAGCTGGGAGGATGTATCAGTATTGAGAATGGAAAGGATGATGAGACCAATGCGGCTTTATGTATTTGGAATAGCCAGCTGGCTGCTTAATGAACATAATAGCAGGGTGTGTGGATTTAGTGAGTAATGTGTGTGGATCCGGTGAGTACGTTAGCCTTTGGGCTCCCTGCTACTAATTGAAAGCCCCTCTGACTTCGTCAGGGGGGCTTAAGTTTTTACGGGTATTGACGGCGCCATCCATAGGGAGTGAGCCCCGAGGGTTTGTAGACGGATAACAGTGTAGCGATGAGGAGGGCGGTCAAGGCGGCTATCGCGATTATAATGAGCTGGATCCTATCCTGGTGTAAATCATAGGATGAAAGGCTTGTAGTCGCAACCGCAGCCGCTGTGGCGACCCGGTGGATAATGCGGGTATGGAGCAGGAGGATGGGAAGCGAAAGGGTATTGATCACAAGCTTGATAAGTATCCAATAATGACGGAGCAAGCCCCATTTGGTACCCAGGGAAAGAAGAAGACCTGTCGTGAGGGAAGTAAAGGCAAGCGGTACAATGACTCCCCTGGTAATAGGTTCCATGGCGAGATAGGCGGCACGGATCATCTGTGGATCGGTACTCAGCAGGCCCGTCAAGGCCAATGCCAGAAAGGAAGCGACGGCGCCGACCCAACCAACGGACGCGAGGATATGCACCAGGAGGATCAATTTGCGCGTAGTTTGCTGGAAAGGCATCAGTGGTGATGAAAGCCGTGGCCGGCGAGGTGATAGATTAGGAAACCAAGGATTAAAAGGGCAGCGGCATAGGCGGATATCTTAACCCACCGGGGCATATGTGTTTTGTGCTGGTTCATCGAGCAGCTTTTTGTTGCTGCGAAGTTGATGGATTGCAAGCGCCCGGACTTTGCAAAAGTTGCGAATGACTTTGCAAAAGTGAGGATTTTTTAACACGCAGGCTCGATGGGTATGTGGATGTGGCGTTGGATGCTGTAGTATGGTGTTTTTGCCGGATCCTGGGAAAATGTTTCGAAGCCAGCGATGCCGGCGATCTTGTATCCGCTGGCCGGCAGCCATCTTCGATAAAAATAGTGAGCGGCCTTATTGGTCTGACGCAGGTCGCCGCTGACTGTGAAGGTGGCAAAGATGCCACCTTTGATCTCATATGTGGGGAAACGTGATGATCCGGGCTGCAGGGCGAGGAAAGCGCGGTAAGTGTTGCGCTGATGAGGCGTAAGAATTCCATACAGCAATGTGTTTGCCGGCTGTTGGCTGTGGGCACCGGCAAAAACGGTAAGCGTTTGGAAGGCCTTGCGGATGGCTTCATGATCATCAAAAGGAGCCATGCAGTAAATACCCGTGATGGTCTCTTTACGGACGATCCGGATCTCAGGTGACCCGGTGTGGAAGGGGGATGTTGATGTATGATCAGATGGTTGTCCCGCATGCAGGAGCTTCATTTGTTCCCGGTGAGACAGATTGCGTAATTGTTCGGGGGAATGACCAAAATAGTTCTTCATAGCCCTGGAAAATACAGCAGGAGAAGAAAAACCACTTTCCAGCGCAATCTCCCGGACAGATCTGTGGGGATGGATTATCAGCAGGTGAAATGCCGTTTCCACTTGTAGCTGCAGGCTGTATTGCTTAGGGGTTTCTCCTATTATTTGCCTGAATAACTTTTGCAGGTGAAAAGGAGAGTAGTGAGCCAACCTTGCGAGGGTTTGCATTGAAACGTCCTGACCAATATGAGTATATATGTGGTCGATGACGTGGGTAATTCGAAGGTTGTGTTCGGCCTGGGTGTGTTTTAAGGACATGGTGTGGTTTCCGGGTGTCTGCGAGTATTGAATCAGCGGTGTCGAAATTAATGTCAGGGTGTAACTAAGTGCGCTAAGAAGGATTCAGGGCTCTTCATGAATGTTTCCTTACACTCCTTTGAGCAAAACCCATACAATTTGCCTTTGTATTGTGTGGAATCTTCCAACCCTGCTTTTAACGGCATGCCACATGCCGGGTCTTTTGGGTAGTCGAACTTCAGGTTTTTCAGATTTGAGGCAGCATTCGCGGCACTGTTGATCGCGGGCGAAACATCGGGCTTTGAGATCGATGCTTCCTGCGATGAATAGCTATGACAGGCTGTCAATCCAATGAGCATGGATATATAGAATAGTTTTCGCATAAAATAATTTTATGTCTTGAAAGTACGGCGGATCCGGGGATAATTAAAGCCGGTCGTCAAAATTTGATCGGATGGATTCAGGCGGGCAATAAAAATCCTTGCAAAATACTGAAACTGAGTGGATTGTTAAAGTCTGTCAGACAAACCTACGAAAGAACGTCAATCGATGAAGCATCATAATTCTTTGGAGAGCTATAATTCAAGCTATTTTCTCACTTGCCAGCGCTTATCCATCTTTGTTCCACAGTAAAAAACACAAATATGGAAAAGAAAAAACCAAGCATCGTATTCTGTCATGGGATCTGGGCAGACGGCTCTTGTTGGAGCAAATTAATTCCTACACTTCAGAAAGAAGGTTATGAGGTTATTGCATGTCAATATACACTCCAGACCGTTGCTGAGGACGTAGATATTGTAAGAGGTTCGCTGGGCAGGGTCAGCAGTCCGTCAATCCTGGTGGGGCATTCTTATGGGGGAGCCGTGATCACGGCGGCAGGTATAGACGACCGCGTCGCGGGCTTGATTTATATCGCTGCCCTTTGGCCGGACTCAGACGAGACGTCCCAAATGCAGCAGGACAAGTATCCCAGGACCGATATCTTTGCGAATGTCGAGGTGGCGGATGGTCGGGCCTGGATGAAACACTCCGGTACCCAGTTTTTTGCAGGGGATCTTTCGGCGGATGAGCAGGAGCTCGTTTGGGCGACTCATTTTGCACCCAATGTGAATCTGTTTAACACGACGGCGCATGGAACGGCCTGGAAAACGAAACCAAGCTGGTATATCGTAGCTACCAATGACAAAACAGTTCACCCGCAATTGCAACGCGATGGAGCGAAGAAAATGGGCGCCAGTACGTTCGAAGTAGCCACCAGCCATGTTCCCATGCTTTCGAAACCCGAATTTGTGCTGGACGTGATCCGCAAAGCCGCCAAAGCGGTGGAAAGTTCTCAAAAGTAGTAAAAGGCCCTCTTTCACGGAAGGGGGCTGACTTTATTGTGCTAATATTCAGTATTTTGCCTTAGGAATGATTGTTGAATAAGATACGGATAATAAAGGCACTGCGCCAGCCAGACACAGCATGAAGAAAAAGATACTCATTGTTGAGGATGGGATCGTAGAAGCGAATAATCTCCGTATTATCATGGAGAACGCAGGATATGTGGTGTCCGGATTGGTAGACTCCTATGAGCGAGCCATTGCAAGCCTTGAAAAAGAAAGGCCCGATCTTGTTTTACTCGATATTTTTCTGGCCGGTCCCAAGACAGGAATCGATCTTGCACGGGTGTTGAAGGAAAGAAATATTGCTTTTATCTATTTGTCGGCCAACTCCAATAAAGACACGCTGGAATTGGCCAAGGTTACGGGACCATATGGCTTTCTCGTCAAGCCTTTCCGAAAGAAAGATATTCTTATCGCTCTCGAAATCGCTAATTATCTCCATGAGCAAAAGCAAACGATACGCGACCGGGAGACTTTCCTGGCCACTTTTGAAAAGCCGTCCACGTTTCCCGGGATTATCGGAAACTCGCCCGAACTGCTGAAAATATTCCACCTCGTTAAGGTCGTTGCTCCTACAGATACCTCGGTATTGATCCTGGGAGAAAGCGGTACGGGAAAAGAAGGGATTGCCGAAAATATTCATGCTGCATCTTCCAGGAAGTCGAAGCCTCTCATAAAGGTCAATTGCGCCGCCCTGCCGGCAAGTCTTATCGAAAGCGAATTATTCGGTCATGAAAAAGCAGCGTTTACGGGTGCATATGACCAAAGGATCGGGAAATTCGAACGGGCCAACAAAGGCACCGTTTTCCTGGACGAAATAGGCGACATGCCGATCGATCTCCAGGTTAAGCTACTTCGGGTATTGCAGGAAAAGGAAATTGATCGCATCGGCGGAAAAGGTAGTATCAAAGTGGATATCCGCATTATTGCCGCGACAAATCGTGACCTGGAAAAGGAGGTCATGGAGGGACGGTTTCGAATGGATCTCTATTACAGGCTCAATGTTTTTCCGATCCGCATGCCGCCGCTAAGAGATAGAAAGATGGATATCCCGGTACTTACCGGATATTTTATAGAGCGATTTTGCAAACATAATAATCTGGGTGTCAAAACAGTTTCCAGGGAAGCCATGGATAGTCTTTTATCCTATCCCTGGCCCGGCAATATCAGAGAGCTGCAATACCTGGTGGAAAGAACTGTGTTATTGACGCCTGGCGATACCATTAATGAATTCACATTGCCCAATGCCGCTGCCATTGCAACGCAGGATACGACAACGCCTGGTGTAAAGACGATCAGGGAAATGGAGATCGACCATATCAAAGCGGTATTGCAGCTTTGTAAAGGTAAGATCTATGGCCCGGGGGGTGCGGCGGAGATGCTGAAAATACCTTATAGCACACTCATCTCCCGGATCAAGAAATTGGGTATAAAAATTGAAAAAAGCTATCGCTAGTCATGAATCTTTCAAGAGCTGTAAAGGAATTTCTGGAACTGATGGATCAACGGGGGACATTTACAGAAAGCCAGTCCGTCGAGGAGGTCCGTAAGGCTTTTACTGCGGCTCAGGACCCGCTTGCAGTGGATTTTTCCGGCATCGTCGAGACACAAAGATCGATTAGCCTGGATGGTCTGGACCTTTTGTTGAATATTGTAAAACCCGTCGGCACCGCCGGATCACTGCCTGTTTTCCTGTTCATCTACGGTGGCGGTTGGGTCGTCGGGGACTACTCTACACATAAAAGGATGGTGCGCGACCTGGTCCTGCTTACCGGCTTTGCCGGAGTAATAGTCAGTTACACTCCTTCTCCCGAAGCAAAATATCCGCAGGCGCTGCATGAAATTCATACTGCCGCCAAATGGCTATTGGAACATGGAGAAGAGATCCAGGTGAATGTCGATAAGATGGGAATCGTAGGCAACGATGTCGGTGCAACGATGTCGGCAGCTGTTTCGCTTATGGCGAAGGCAGATGGTGGGCCCGAATTCAAGGTGCAGATACTTATGGGGCCGGTGATGAGTGCGACAAGGATGAAATGGATGTGGGACCAGTATACGATGGATGAGGCGCAGCGTAAGGAGATCTATGCTTCTCCTTTGCTGGCGACCCCTCAACAGCTGAAGGGGCTTCCACCAACGTTGATCCAGATAGCGGAGAATGACATCTTCCGGGACGAGGGGGAGGCCTTTGGCCGGGCGCTCGATGATGCGGGTGTGGACACGACAACGGTGGTCTACAATGGCGTGATGCATGACTTTGCTCTTTTCAATGGCCTGTCGGAGCTCCCCCAAACCAAAAGCTGTTTGTTGCAGGCCGCCGCAGAATTGAAAAAATATCTAGGATAAAGAGGGGACTGCGTCGGTGAAAACAGGTGCAGGCGCGAATTCGACGGTGACCAAAACCCCTTTGGCGCTGCTATGGATGGTGAAACTACCCGCTAATTTCTGACCAATGCTTTTCATGAGGGTTAATCCAAGGGATGGTTCCGGGCTTGCCGAAACGGCAGGCATTCCCATCCCATCGTCCGCAATTTGAAGCGATAACAACCCATTCGGCAGTTTTCGCATGGTGACTTCGACATGCCCGGTCCTTACTGCGTTGCCATCGGTGTTGTCGGGAAAAGCATGTTTGATCGCGTTGGTTATAGCTTCGTTCAGGAGCAGTCCTATTGGCAGGCCGACCGATATATCCAGTTCCACCGGCTCGAGGGAATGGGTTATCAGGATCCGCCGCTCACGCGCCCCCAGCGAACCGTCGAGAAAAGCGCACAATTCAGCGATATAGGGCGCCATCTCAAGGGTTGTGACATTAGTGGACCAGTAAAGTTTTTGATGTAAGAGCGAGATGGTTTGTATCCGGTTCTGACTGTCGAGCAAGGCGCTGCGTGCTGCGGGATCATTGAGATAGGCTGTTTGCGATTCCAAAAGGCTCATAACGGTGTGCAGGTTATTCTTTACCCGGTGATGCACCTCCTGCAGCAAAAGGTTTTTTTCCGTCAGCAATTCGCTCTTTTCCCCGAGCAGTCTTTCCAGCGTCAGGTTCTTATCGTTTATCTCGGTTTGTTGTTCAAGGAGCCGTTGGACATTCCGCCGTTTGGCACGATAGGCGTAATATACCCAGGAAGTCACTGCCAGCAGTACGACGATCCCCCCAAATCCGATGTTGCGGGCAAGAGATGTCTTATCAAAAAGGGCGCGTTGACGTTCGCTCTCGCTTTTAAGCAGCTGGATGGATTGTTCCCTTTCTTTGGTTTGATACTGTACCTGTAAGGTCTGCAATTGCCGAACCTTCCGGGCATTCAACAGGGAGTCCTTGATCGCGGTATAAAGCAGATAGTGATCGATGGCGGATCTTAGGGCGCCGGTGGCGGAATCCGTTTTATACAACAGCAGCTGGAGCTCACCTCCGTCGGTAAAGCCTTTGTAGGGCAGGGGAGTAAGCAAGGCCCGCTCCAAATAGGGTCTGGCCCGCTGGTACTGGCCCCAACGCACGTAAAACCGGCCGGTATAGATGTGCACCAGAAAGGGATCCACCCCAAACCTGCCATAGATCGTCGAGCCTCTTTCATGCACTGCTGCCGTGTCAATGTCGGCCAGGCGTTGGAACCAGGGCGCGGCTTTCTGATAGTCGCCAAGCGCATCATAAATAAGGCCGTAATTATAGGCAATAGCGCCCTTCTGGGCGAAAGAAACCGCCGGATCCACGGCGTTGAATTGCTGCAAATAGGCCAATGCCTTTTCCGGATTGCCTTCCCTGATGAGGCCTTCGACGACAAAGCACGTATAATAGTGCCGCTCCGGGTCCCGAAAGCGCATCCCTTCCTCGACCAGCAGCCGGCCATAATTCAGCTCCTCGGTATAAATACCCGTCAATTGGTAAATAACGGCCATCGCTAAGTGAATTCTCTTTTTTAGATCACTGTTCCGGCCCACGCCCTGGAGCGCCCGGAACATATAGTCAAGTCCCCTGGCGGGATCGCCTCCTTCCGCGTAGACAAGGCCGACCCGGAAATTAGTGTAGGCGGAGGGGGTAATGCCCAATTTTGCGGATTCCCGGAGAAATAGCAGGAACTCCTTTTCGGCTGAATCGTGCTGACCAACATACCGATGTCTGTTTGCAAGGCTGCGGAGCGCATAAAGGGCGCCGAGCTGATCCCCGGCCTCTGTGTAGGCGCGGATCGCTTCGCGGCACGCGAAAAAATGATACTGTGTGGCATTGTTGTTGTAAGGCATGCAGGAATCCATCTCGAGCCAGTAATGCCCTACGCCTTTTTTGTCTCCAAGACTATCACAGCTTTTGATGATGGCCAGTATAGCGTTCCTGCCTTTTTCCACCTCGCCAAGCTGAAAAAAATACTTAGCCTGCTCCATCAGATAATCATGCCGCCATCGGGGGATTCCCAGGACATCGGTAAGCCGTTTCGCACTGGCGAGATAAGGCGACGCTTTTTCAACAGCGCTGATCTCGGCGGGCTTGCCGGACAGGATCCCGTCCGCGATGGTCAGCAGCAGCCGGACGCGCTCAACGCCTTCGGTCATGGGCAATAACGCCTCGGCAGACGAGATCTGTCCCTTTAATACATAAAGTAAGCATCGCCGGGCAAACGCTTCATGGACGCCTGCAGTGTCGCGCATCGCACTGCTAAGGGCAAAGGCTTCCTGGACATACCCAAGGCTGGTGTCCAGGTTCCCGCCCCGGCCCTCATCCATATAGATTTGCGCCACTGCCAGCAACTGCCGGGCTTTTGGGATGCTGCCCGGAAGCGCCTCCGTCTGGCGAACGATCTCGCTTATCGGAACAGAATCAGGAAAGGATGGCAGGTTAAAGGAAGGGCCGGTAAATTGACCACGGGCAGACAAAATGCCTGCCGTCAGGAGCAGACCGATGAATATTGATTTTGGCGGCGGCATGTTCTCTTTTGATGCTTGTGAAGTTACGATTATCGATTTTCAATTACAGGATTTCGCAAATAAGCGGCATTCAACGGCGTTCTCCAGGCTGCATGATGCCCAAGTAATTGACTGTAAATTCCTTACCTGTTGGCATGAAAATAGGATTATGAGACGTCATTAATAACAGCTATATGTTGAATCTGGAATGGTTTAGAACATTCAAGGCAATCTACGAGACCGGCAACCTGTCCAATGCGGCAAATAAGCTATTCATGTCCCAGCCCGGCGCCAGCCTTCATTTGAGTTCGCTCGAAGAGTATATCGGCCATCGCTTGTTTGAACGGGGCACAAGAAAAATGATAGCCACGGAGCAAGCAAGCGTCTTGTATAATTATATCGTCGAATCCATGAACACGCTCGTCGAGGCCGAGAATGAATTTTGCCGGAATTCCGTCGAGGTCAGACCTACCCTTGTCGTTGGATTGGGTTTTGAGGTTTTCGAGCATAGTATAACCGAACACATTGCACAGCTGCCTTTCAATCTTACCGTAAGATTGGGCGAGGGGCGTGAGCTATTGCACGATCTGGACGCCGGTACGCTCGACCTCGTGCTGACATCCCAGGTAGTGCCACAGCCTAATATCGAGTACACTTCATTCGCAAAACAGCGGATCATCCTGGTTTGCGGTGGTCGTACCGATACGGAGGAATTGGATCAGCTGATAGGCGCCGGCCAGCGGGCTGCCATCCGCGGATGGCTGAAAAGGCAAAACTGGTATACGACAGCGGCGGACATAGGGTATCTAAAAAATTTCTGGGTGACAAATTTCGATTGCCCCCCGGATTTCCGCCCCAACTACATCTTGCCACACTTCGGCGCGATCCTTTGTTGTATCGGCAACGGCAAAGGTTTTGCCATCATGCCGGATATCTTTTGCCGGACGGAATTGCAGCTCGGGACAGTCCGCCTGGTGTGGGAAGGTGATCCCTATGTCGAAAATATGCTTCATTTCTGCAAACGCAAAAGGAACCGGTACGAAGCCGGGATCCGGCAGCTGCAGGAGATCCTGACAAAAGGCTGGTACCGTCGGAGGTCCGATGACCTTACCGGGTGCAGTCTATTCAATGGTTAAGCTTCTGGTGATACCCAGTTTTTTCATTTTCGAGTTTAGCGTCGAAGCCGGAATGTCCAACAGCTCCGCGGCACCGCCTTTCCCTGCAATTTTGCCGCGGCACCTGCGAATGATCTCAAGGATGTGCCGCTTCTCAGCTTCTGCAAGCGTTGTTGCAGCCGGCGTCTTTCGATCAGGCAGGTATACTTTGTTTAAAACTCCGCCACCCGAGAGAAGCGCACTGCGCTCGATCATATTCTCCAGCTCACGCACGTTCCCGGGCCAGTCATAATTGATAAGCTGCAGCATCGTGCCGGCCGAAATGCCGGTAATATTACATGAATAGTCCTTGTTATACCGGGTCAGGAAATAATGGGCCAGCTGCGAGATGTCTTCCCGCCGTTCGCGAAGGGGTGGCAATAGGATAGGAAAGACATTCAGCCGGTGAAACAGATCCGATCGAAACCTCCCGGCGTTTACTTCCGATGAAAGATCGCGGTTGGTGGCAGCAATGATCCGGACATCCACCTTGATCGTAATCTTTCCGCCCAGTCTTTCGAATTCCCGTTCCTGGATCACCCGTAACAGCTTTACCTGTAGCCCGAGGGGCAGCTCCCCGATCTCATCCAAAAAGATGATGCCCTTATCGGCGAGCTCGAATTTGCCTGCTCTTCGCTCTACCGCCCCCGTAAAGGCCCCCCGTTCATATCCGAAAAGCTCCGACTCGATGAGATTGGAAGGAAGGGCTGCGCAGTTGACCTTGACCATCATCTTCTCCCTTCGCGCCGACGCTTCATGAATGCCCCTGGCGATCAGCTCTTTCCCCGTACCCGTTTCCCCGACGATCAGCACGGTGGCATTGGATGGAGCGACCAGTGACATCAACCCGTACACTTTTTGCATAGGCTCGCTTGAACCAATGATATTCCACATGGGATCTTTCATTCTGATCAATCCCAGACAAATGGTATGCCTGAATATATCTAATTAGTAATAAGGTAAATAGCCCATCCCGGGCCGGGACTTTAGATGAAATTTCACCTATTCCTTCGACAATTGAATGAGATTTCGAAGGGCGTGGGGGCCGGCATTCCCATGAACTGGCGGCATCAGTACTTATAGTTAGCGGCTTCTTCGATCACCTTAAGTACTTCTCCTGGATGCGACAGCATCATGACATGACTGGAAGGGATCTCGAGGGTCCTGGCATTCATCCTTTTGGCCATAAAACGCTCCAGGTCGGGATGGATCGTCTTATCGTTCTTCGCTACTATGAACCAGCTGGGCCTGGTCTTCCATGCGGGCTCGCCGCCTTTATCGTCAAACACGGTGTGTGCGGCCGGTACCTGCGTTGCATATGCCAATGCCTGCTGTTTGGGGCTCAGATCATCCACGAACACCTTTTTTACCCCTTCTTCTGACATGAAAACGGACCCGCCCGATGGTACGAGGTACCTGCTCAGTTCAGTCTGGGGCGCGTTTGCCGATACGGACAACACTGATTCTCCCTTTTCGGGGCCATAGGCGGCCAGGTAGACGAGGCCAACCACTTTGGGATCGTTGCCCGCCTGTGTAATTACCATGCCTCCCCACGAATGACCGACAAGTATCACCTTACCTTTGGCCAGACCAATGGCCTTTTGAGTCTCGGCTACATCATCCGCCAGACTGGTTACCCCGTTTTGAACAGACATTACCTGATAGCCTTTTGCCTGCAGTAGTTCTATCTGGGGGGTAAAGCATGAGCCGTCGGCCCATATGCCATGTACAAAAATGATCGTTGGCTTTTCGCCATTGCCCGATTGTCCCGAAGCTTCGATGGCGAACATAGAACTTAAAAGTAAGAGTGTGTGTACTGTTTTCATGACTTTTTATTTTCATAAAACTAGAATGCTCCACGCTCATTGGGAAATCACTCTATTAATAGATGACATTAGAATACTAATAGGTTAGTTGTTGTAACCATGTGCAGGGGAGGCAGCAGCATTTGATCATTTGACAGTAGTGGTATAGACTTACTGTCCCCATTTCCAACTGCGGATCCCGGGCATGTCCTGTCCATTTTTACAGATGTATAATTTGTGTTCGATGAGCTTGTCCTGCATGGCCTGCTTGAGGTAGGCGCCTTTGACGCCGATGTGGGGCAGACGGTCGATCACATCCTGTACGAGATGGAAGCGGTCCATGTCATTGAGCACTGTCATATCGAAGGCCGTGGTGATCGTGCCCTCCTCTTTGTAGCCACGCACATGAATATTTTTATGATTGGTCCGTCTGTATGTCAGACGGTGAATAAGCCAGGGATAGCCATGAAAAGCGAAGATGACCGGTTTGTCCCTGGTGAAAAGCATGTCGAAGTCCTTATCGCTTAATCCATGGGGATGCTCGGTGTCCGGTTGCAGTTTCATCAGGTCGACGACATTGACCACCCGGATCTTCAATTCCGGTAGCTCCTTGCGGAGGATGGCAACAGCTGCCAGAGTTTCCAAAGTTGGAACGTCGCCGGCGCAGGCCATTACTATATCAGTCTCCTCCTGCTGGTCGTTACTGGCCCATGTCCAGATGCCGATGCCTTGCGCCAGACATGCGATGCCAGCAAATAATTAAGGGACGCTATTTTCCTGCGCCAGGGCAGCTCTGAAGTGACTTTCAGCCATTTGGCATGCTGGTTGAACATGGAGTCGACGATATGGATGAAGGCTTCGTAGCTGTTCATCAGTCCATGTCTTCCGGTGAGCAGGTATCCTTCCAGCCAGCCTTCACATTGGTGTTCGCTCAGCATCTCCATGATGCGGCCGTCGGGGCTGAGGAATTGGTCATTCTCCGATGTTTCACCTTCCCATTGGCGCGTTGTCGCCTGGAACACGGCATCCAGGCGATTGGAGAGTGTCTCGTCAGGGCCGAATATGCGGAAATTACGGTGGTCCTGGTTTAGCTTGATAATATCCCTGAGAAATGCACCCAGTACGAGCGTATCGGCAGCATCAGCAGCGCCGGGTGAAGGAACGACGACCTGGTAGTCCCTGAAATCGGGCATTCGAAGGTCCTTTAACAATAATCCACCATTCGCATGAGGGTTGGCGCCCATGCGGCGGTCTTTAGCAGGCGCCAATGCCGCCAATTCCTGTCGAAGACGACCCTGATTGTCGAATAGCTCTTCCGGCCGATAGCTTCTTAGCCAGTCCTCCAGCTGTTGCAGATGCTTCGGGTTGTTGGCTGGATCGGATAAGGGGACCTGGTGCGCCCGAAAAGTGCCTTCTACAGGAAGGTTATCGACCAGTTTAGGGCCTGTCCATCCTTTTGGCGTTTTCAGGATGATCATGGGCCATAGCGGGCGCGTTAAATGATCTGCTATGAGCGCATTTTCCCGGATGTCCCTGATCCGGGTAACGATCTTGTCCAGGGTTTCGGCCATTGCCCGGTGCATGATGACGGGATCGTCTCCTTCCACAAAGTAAGGGTCCCATCCATACCCGGAAAACAGCTGTTCCAGCTCCTTACGGCTGATCCTGGCAAGGATGGTTGGATTTGCGATCTTATAGCCATTGAGGTGCAGGACGGGTAAGACCACGCCGTCTGTCACGGGATTTAAAAATTTATTGGAATGCCAGGCAGTGGCCAGGGGTCCTGTTTCTGCTTCCCCGTCGCCGACGACACAGGTGACGATCAGATGAGGATTATCAAAGGCTGCCCCGAATGCATGGCTGAGCGAATAGCCGAGCTCGCCGCCTTCATGAATGGAGCCCGGGCATTCGGGCGATACGTGGCTGGGAATACCGCCGGGGAAGGAAAATTGCGTGAAGAGCTTTTTCAGCCCTGCCTCATCCCGGGTGATCTGCGGATATATTTCACTGTAAGTGCCTTCGAGATAGGTGTTGGCCACGAGGGCCGGCCCTCCGTGTCCCGGTCCCGAGATATAGATCATATCGAGATCGTATTGCCGGATGATCCGGTTCAGGTGGGCGTATATGAAATTCTGGCCGGGGGTGGTGCCCCAATGTCCCAGCAGCGTGTGTTTGATATGCTCCGGCTTTAGCGGCTCGCGCAGCAAGGGGTTGTCATGGAGGTAGATCTGCCCGACGGACAGGTAGTTCGCTGCCCGCCAGTAGGCATCCAATTGCTTTAGTGTGCTGTCGGATAAAGGGTCTACAGGTGTGGTGAGCGTTTGTATTTCCATAAAATAAGTTTTTCTTCTACATAAAAATTTAAAACTACATAGATGGCAACATGCGGAAGACTGTCCTTGCTATCATGCTTTCTTCATCCGTAGGAAGAACGTAGACGGTCACACGACTGCCGGAGGGAGAGATCATCCGTGCATTTTCGGCATTTTTTTCTTTATCCAGCTGGATACCGAGGAAGTCCAGTCCCTGGCAGATACGCCACCGGATGACGGCAGCATGCTCGCCGATGCCTCCAGTAAATACAATGGTGTTTATTCCACCCAGCGCGGCGGCAAAGGCCCCTATCCATTTTTTTGCCTGGTAGCAAAACAGCGCTACAGCTTCAGCCGCCCGTATATCCGAATTTTCTGTTTTCAGCAGATCGTGCATGTCGGGGCTGGTCTCGGAGACACCAAGCAGACCGCACTGATGATTCACCAGATCATTGAATGCTGCCGCCGTCAGTTGATCCTTGTGGAACATATACCGGATGACGCCTGGGTCCAGGTCGCCGGGACGTGTGCCCATCATGATGCCGCCGGCGGGAGTAAACCCCATGCTGGTATCCATGCTCTTACCTGCTTGCATAGCGGTGATGCTGGCTCCGTTACCCAAGTGGGCCATTATAACCCTCCCGTTGGCAGTCTCAGTTCCTGCTGTGCGGATCAGCTCTTCGAGAATATAGGCATATGAAAGTCCATGAAACCCATATCGCCGGACGCCTTCCCGGTCATAACGGCGTGGTATAGGAAGAAGATGCGCTACCCTTGGGAGGCCGGTGTGGAAGGAGGTATCGAAACAGGCAACCTGCAGGAGCCGGGGATGTCGTTTTTGAAATATCTCCACCAGCCCGATCTCGCCGGGGAGATGGTCCGGATCGAATACGGCATTTTGCCGTAATTCTTTCATCAGCGTTTTATCAATAAGCGCTGCGTGGCTGTGTCCCGGGCCATAGACGATCCGGTGACCTATGGCGCTCATCTGATCATATCCTTTTTGTTTTTCCAGCCAATCGACCAGGAAGCCGGCGGCTTCCTTTATATCAGATGCCCTGGCAGGAAAGGTTTCCGTATGCCCCGTAAGATCATCGGTAAATGTCAGCACGCCGTCTGTCAGGCCGATGCGGTCGATCTTACCCCGGAGCAATCGCCCCGGCGGCTCGCCGGCAGTAAACAAAGCGAACTTGATGCTGGATGATCCACTGTTGATGGTCAGAATGTTCTTTTCTCCGGGCATGATAATTTGGAGATTTACAGGATATCACGGCTTTTTGCTTTCTTATACCGGCAGAAAGGATGTTGATTGGCAATGGTATTTAATCTAATAATTATCTCTTCGTCGATGGCTGACAGCTTCGTCTTTTCTCTCTTGTTTTTTTGCGCGCCCTGGGGCATGACAGATGGGACGCCGGCAGAAAGCTCAGTAAAAACCCTTATCGAATGGTTTTGCATACAGTTAAGATTTAATAATAAAAAAGGATCCTTCCTTTGTGAAACTTTCCAAAATTAGCTTGATCTCCGGATGCCGGAATTGATCCTTATCAGACCAACTCTTGATTTAAGTCAGGATCTTCATTTGACACAGGACTAATTTTCAATTATGGATAAATTCCTGATTACTCATGTTCAGCGGTAGCTTTTTGAATGGATCCGGGGACCATTAGGGCGAAACTGATGATACCTGCAACAGCGAAAATTGCGCCGAAGACGAAAACGGCATAGTGGCCTACTTTATCCCACAGGATGCCGGCGACGACGCTGGCAATAAGTCCGGTGAGGCCAACCGTCGTGGCATACCAGCCCAGGCCGCTGGCCTTTAGATCCACAGGACTGAGGTCGGCAGCAATGGCTTTGCCGATGGTCCTGTAAATGCCTTGATATAGACCATAAAAGCAAAATAGCGCGGCGATGATCCAAAACTGCCGAAGGCTGGCAAAACCGGCATAAGTGATAAGGAAAATGACCAGCGCAAGAAGCAGGATATTTTTTCTTCCGATTTTGTCCGACAGGCGTCCGGCAGGATAGGAGATCAGTGCGGCTACCAGGTTGAACGCAGCATAAATAAAGATGGTTCCCATAAAGGAGATGCCCAGGCTTTTGGCCTGTAGGATCAGGAACGCGTTACTGCTATTGCCTATACCGAAGAGGGCCGCGGCGAGTAAGTATTTTTTAAAGGGGGCGGGAAAGCTGCTAAAGCCCTCGGCGACCGTCATTTTGGCCGGTGCATCGACCTTTTTCTCTTTGACGGAGAGGATCGTAAATACGGCCAGGGTGCCTGGGATGAGCGCAAGATAAAAGACAGTATGAAGGTCTTTGTGCAGGGAGAATATGAGTAGAATGGCCAGGAGGGGGCCGATGAAGGCACCGAGGTTGTCGCCGAAACCTTCCAAGCCGAAGGCCTTACCACGGTGATCGGGGGTTGTTGATCCTGCGATAAGTGCATCCGTGGGTGCAGAGCGAATACCTGTACCGAGCCGGTCGGTAAAACGGGCGATGAGAACGAGAGGCCAGGCCGTAGCCAGACCGATGAGCGGTTTGGACAGGGCTGCGAGGATGTAGCCGACCAGCGCAATGGCTTTGTATTTTTTCCACTTGTCAGAAAACCGGCCGGAGACTCCTTGAATAAGATTTTGAGTGGTTCCTGCAATCCCTTCGATTATACCAACGACGCTGCCGCTGGCTTTGAGGATTTGCGTTAGGTATATGGGGAGGATCGGATATAACATTTCCGTGGAAATATCGGCAAAGAGGCTGGTAAGGGCCAGGAGGAAGGAATTAGCTGTTAGCCCTGCAAATAGCCGTGTCTTTGGTTTCGTTGCCATACGGTGATCTTTCTGGATCTATGCTGGTGTAAATTGATTGAGATCATAAATGCCGAGCTGCTTTTCTATGTCGGCTACTTTTGCTACCATCGACTCGAAACCGTCCTGACCGAAATGTTTGTGTTCGTTGTTCTCGAACTCTTCGCCCAGGCTATCGTATTCATGGCGGGAGACAAGTTTGCGGAACGCTGGAAAAAGGATAGTGTCCTCGCGGGATTCATGGGGGCGGTACATTGTGTTAAAGGCGGTGAGTAGGGTTACGATCTGCTGGATTTCGGTGGGATTGAGGGAGGGGGTCTTTGACAGTTGGAGTAGCTGGTCCGTGATGTGCCGGCCGGCGTTATCTTCGCCTGTTCCATTGGAACAGGCGGTTAGCAGGGAAACGCTGGCCAGGCCGACCTGGCCGGCCTGGAGACCCTGTTTGACGAAATGGCGGCGGCTGTTAGTACCGATGGAGTGGATTGTTGTTGGCTTCATGCCTGGATCGCCGCAAAGAACATACCATGCTAATGTCGTCATCCGCAGGGACCATGTGCATTGCTGTGAGCTGATGGCTGCCGGTAAAGGCTACGTGTTGTACTACTCAATTAAGCCTGTGGTGCTCATGAGCCTGTCCAAAAACAGTTCCGATAGATTTTCGACAATATCGTCCAGTTGTCCCAATTCATTAGGTTTAACAAGACATTTGATCGCACCATACCTTATGCATTCGTCAACGAGACCAGGATCTCCGGAGGTACTTAAGACTACTTTGGCGAGATTGTTATACCTGTGATCAAACTGGAGTAATTTTAAAAATTCCGCCCCGTTCAAATTGGGCATATGAAAGTCGGTGATTAATATTACAGGTAAATTGTCCTCATCACGGGATTCCAGGAAAGAAAAAGCCCGTTGACTATCGGGGAGACATTGAACCGGAATTCGATAATGTTTTCTGCGAAACTTCTCGGCCAGCATTTCAGAATCTTCTATATCGTCGTCAACGATAAGAATGTAAGGCAGTTTTGCCATAAATTCCATTTAGGCTTGAAATAAATAATGGATTAGTGCTTAAAAGGGTTGGATTTTACAAGTGGCCTCAGATGAGCAATTCAATCAGAAGACAGCAGACTATAGTGTGCAAAAAAGCTGCCAAGTTTTTCATCGACAGAAAAGCTTGATTTAACATTAGTTGCATTAGGCAATTTCTCACTGAGTACCTCCCCCTCCGGCTTTTCCGGATGGTCGATGGCGCTTCAAATAGTTGTTTTCTTAATCTTGCTTCCTGTCCCTGCTGACATAGGGTTGTCACTACCCATCCTCATCTTTGTCAGCACAAACCATTCAATAAAAAGTTATGACAACTCAAGAGATCGCAAATCGTTACCAGGAATTAATGAACGAAAGGAAGTTTCTCGAGATCCAGGACACTTTCTACGCCGAAGATGTTGTATGTCAGGAAATGGAAAAGGCAACTGCAATGGGACTGGCCGTGATAACCAGTGGCCTTGAGGCTATCAAAGCCAAAGGGATCGCCCGCCGGGCAACTATCGAAACGATCCATAGTTACTACTGCAGCCAACCGCTTGTCGCCGGTGACTTTTTCAGCGTCGTCCTAAGGCAGGATATTACGTTCAAAGGCAGGCCACGCATGACAATCGAAGAGATTGGCGTTTTCCAGGTCAAAGAGGGTAAGGTCGTCAAAGAGCAGTTTTTTTATTGAACCCCGGCGGTTGATGGCCGTTATGGTTTCGCGATGCAAGCGGGAAGGGTAGGGGCAAAAAAAAGGCCCGGATAGAAATCCAGCCCGTTTTTAAATCCAATATCCTATGAAAAACCAAAGAGTAGGGTTCAATCGACGTGCCAATGTCGCCATTTAAGGTCTAATATGCTATAGAACAAAGCGATAGAGTTGTTCTGGTTTGGGATATCCGGTGGTCGCGGAGTCGGAATATTCCCAGAAGGGGACATTCGTTCCCGTTAAATTGCCATTATGATTGCTTTTTTATTTCATAATGCAGCTGAACAGTGTTGTCGTTTAATTGCTTTACTTCCAATAGACGAAGTTTCAAATCAAACTCCACGTTTTTCAGCAGCGGCAAACCGCCGCCGAAAAGCACGGGCTCCATTACAAAATAAATATCATCTACCAGCCCGGCGTTTACAAATTCGCTCATTGTCATCGTACCGCCGATGATTACGGCTTCAGTATGACCTTTATGCGCAAGCATTTCCGCGATACCAGCCGCTTTGCTTTTTGTGAAGACCACCGTGGGGTTGTCCGATCTCGCTTGTTCGTCGGTCGTGAGCACCACTGTCGTTCCCTCCTTCTGAAGCGGCAAATAGGCCGGCGCAAGGATGTCATACGTTTTTTTGCCCATAATCACCGCCTTGAACCTTTGGCAGATGGAAGCAAAGCCCTGGCTATATTCCGGGGACAGCCAATCGGGCACATTTCTTTGATTCGAGATAATACCATTTGCAGAAATAGCAATGTAAATACTGATTTTCATTGTTCTATATTTATCTGTTGACAATCGGCATGCATGCAATTTTGTTCATATATTGTATTGTTTACAAAATTATACGGGCGATATGCTTCGTCCAATAGCTAACAAAATTGTTGGTATACATCCTTTGACTATGCGAAAAAAGCAATCTACCAATTATGCCAATGAACGGTTTTTGTCGCAGGTATGCGAACGCAATTCTGCTATTAGCATGATAAGTGGGCGTTGGAAAGCGCAAATCGTTTATTATATCTATGAAGGGAATAACCGGTTTCACTTATTGCAAAAAAAACTTCCCAACATATCGGAAACCGTTTTGGCAAGACAGCTGAAAGAATTGGAGAAGCATGCCATTTTGGTAAAAATGGAAATTCGTAACAGTACGCCTGCAGGAATCAGGTATGCCTTAACGAACAAAGGAACCGACCTGGTACCTATATTGGAAAGCCTGTGTGAATGGGGTAAATTGTATGCGGAGGGGAAGGAAATTTATGCTTATCCGGGACAATGATTTGCTTCAACCCGCAATATGGCTCATAGCGGTCGGAATGAAATATTTTTTTGCCCTTTCGGGTGATCATCCTATCTTTTTTGACACTTATCAGAAACGGTATCACACAATGAACAAAGAAATGGAAGACCCGATGATCGATCTGTACAGGGAGAGCTTTCCCCATTTCGCGCGGATGGTCCGGCGGATGGGCGGAAGCCTGGAAGAGGCAAAGGATGCTTTTCATGACGCTCTTTTGATCTATATCGAGAAAGAACGGGCCGGTACGCTGCGTCTGAGCCGTTCGCCGAAGGCTTATGTGCTTGGGACGGCGAAGATCTGCTGGCTGCGCGGGCGTGGCGGGGCATCGATGGTGCAGCTGCCGGATGGGTTCGAGGCGGTGGGCACCGACGAGGAAAACGAGGATGTCGAGGAACGAGAGAAAAGTCTGTTGCGCTCCCTTGTCCGAAGCGGGCGGAAATGCATGGAGTTGCTCAAGGCGTTCTATTATGAACATTGCTCGATGGATG
>Ga0105240_10000293_pt1 | contig 97274 bp, 71 predicted proteins | sample KBSC54metaG_FD_80426 | JGI IMG/M metagenome (GOLD analysis project Ga0105240, IMG submission 80426) | Corn rhizosphere microbial communities from Kellogg Biological Station, Michigan, USA - KBS C5-4 metaG | ecosystem: Host-associated > Plants > Roots > Rhizosphere > Soil | place: Michigan, USA...
CCGGTGAGCTTTTCGCCGATCTCACTATGATTGCTTTACTCGGCTCGTTGTACATTTTGGTCGCGACCGGACTGGCCTACATTGCCGCCGGCCTCCGACTGTTGATCTTCGGGGTTCTCGCTTATTTGTGGCGCGCGCGCCGTACGGGCGAGCGGCCATTTGAAGTGGCAGAGGGCGCCGCCGGATGAAGGCAGTGGATGTTGTGATCGCCGGTGAGCTTTTCGCGGATCTCATTATGACTGGCTTTGATTTCTGGCCCGCGCCGGGAAGGGAAGCGTTCGCCACGGAGTTCCACCGCGAAATCGGCGGCGGCGCGGCGATTACAGCGTGCGGCCTGGCACGGCTCGGAATGCGCACTCGCGTGCTGGGAGTCGTTGGCACAGACGGTGATTGGCTCATCAACCGGCTGGCGTCCATGGGCGTTGATACGTCAACCGTCCGGATCGATCCTTCGGAAGCGACCGCGTTTACGGTCGTCGCGACGTCCTCGGCGGACCGGGCATTTCTGACGTATCCGGGCGCGAATCGCAGATTTCCTGGCACACTCCGCGAAGGGTTCGGCGCAGCCAGTCACGTTCATCTCGCGTGCGCCCCCGTTCTCGACACGGCCTCAGAACTCTTCACGATGATCCACGAAAACGGCTGCACAATCTCGCTCGACGCGGGATGGCACGAGGAGTGGCTGGCGGATCACCGCCTGCTCACGATTCTGCCGCTGGTGGACATTTATTTTCCCAATCAAGCGGAGGCTCAGCGCATCACCGGCGAGTCCGCGCCGGTGGAAATGCTCCACAAATTTGACGAATGCGGAGTGAAGCGCGTCGCGCTGAAGCTTGGGCCTGGCGGCGCCGGTTTGTTATGGGACGGCGAGATACTTTGGTCTGGCCCACGCCGGGTGACAACCATCGATACAACAGGAGCCGGCGACTGCTTCGATGCCGGGTTTCTGCGCGCATGGCTTCGCGGAGACTCTCCAGAGGTGTGCCTGCGGACAGCGAACATTTGCGGCGCGTTATCGACGGAGGTCTATGGGGGCATCGAAGGCTTTCCCAATCCGAAGCGTCTGGCAGAAGAGTTGAAATTATGACGCGGAGGCAACTCCTCTCACTGTCTATGCTTTCCTCAACTGGCCGCTTTTTATCCGGACAAGAGCCTCGTGGGATGGCATCCCGACAGGTGAAGCCCAAGCCACGCAGCAAATCCTCGGGCTTACCATTCGACGCCAGCTTCATGAACGTTGCGGCTGCGGCGGGTCTTCGCACTCCCGTCATCTACGGCGGCATTGAACGAAATGATTACATCGTTGAGAGCATGGGATGCGGCGCCGCGTTCATCGACTACGATAACGACGGATGGATCGACATCGTGATGTTGACGGGCCAGCGTTTTCAAAACTCGCCAACAGACGCAATCATCCGTCTCTACCGGAACAATCGAGACGGTACGTTCACCGACATGACCAAAACATCGGGCTTGGGCCGCAGCGTGTGGGCATGCGGGATCACCGTCGGCGACTACAACAACGACGGTTTCGAAGATATCTTCATCACCTGCTGGGGCCAGAACATTCTGTTTCGCAACAACGGCAACGGCACGTTTACCGACGTGACGGAGAAAGCAGGCCTCCTGCGTCCTGGCACTCACTATGGCACCGGGTGCACGTGGCTCGATTATGACCGCGATGGCTACCTCGACTTGTTTGTTTGTCACTACGCGACGCTCGATCTCAAAAATGTCCCCGTCGCAGGCAAGGATCCGGCGTGCAATTGGAAGGGCATTCCCGTGTACTGCGGTCCGGCGGGTCTTCCTGACGAGGGCAGTCTGCTGTTTCACAACAACGGCGATGGAACGTTTCACGATGTCAGCGCGAAAGCAGGTGTCGCATCTGCCAAGCCCGGCTACGCCCTTACCGCCGTGGCCGCTGACTTTGATGAAGATGGCTGGACGGACATCTACGTTGCTTGCGACACCTCGCCGAGTCTGTTCTTCAGGAACAACCACGACGGCACGTTTACGGAGACGGGGCTGGAAAGAGGTGTGGCCCTCAACGAAGATGGCCAGGAGCAGGCCGGTATGGGTCTGGGCATCGGTGATTTCAACCTGGATGGTCATCTGGATATTTTGAAGACGCACTTTGCCGACGACACCCCGATTCTTTACCAAAACAACGGAAAAGGGTATTTTCGCGATGCGACAATTGGCGCGGGACTTGGTGTAGAGACGAGGTTCGTCGGTTGGGGCGCGGGTATTGCGGATCTTGACAACGATGGTCTTCCGGACCTCTTTTTCACCACGGGCATGGTGTATCCGGAAGTTGAGCGGAAGTTTCCTGCGTACGCCTACAAAACGCGCAATATCCTATTCCGAAATCTCGGCGGCAAATTCGAGGAGTTTCTGGACCAGGCTGGTCCGGCGATGCAGGAGGCGCATAGCAGCCGCGGACTCGCGTTTGGCGATTTCGATAACGACGGCGATCTGGACATGCTGATCGTCAATCTGAACGAACCGCCGTCGCTGCTGCGCAACGATATGGCGAAACGCTCGCACTGGTTGAAGATCTTGCTGATCGGTTCGACTTCGAACCGAAGCGCGATCGGAGCGAGGGTGATTGCCAACTACGGCGGCCGGAAGCAGGCGCAATCTGTGACGGCCCAATCTTCGTATCTATCCGTCAACGATCGCCGGCTGCACTACGGGCTCGGACACGCCGAATCCGCGGAACTGGAAATCTGGTGGCCGAGCGGGCGTCAGGAGAAGATCGCGAGTGTGGCGGCGGATCAACTTGTAGTGATTCGAGAGGGCTCTGGCGTGATTCGAACCGACGACTTTCGAAGCACGAAGACGAAGCCTTAACAATCGGCACCGAAAATGTGGAGGCTGACTGAAACACTGATACCATATTCGTTCCTCCATGAAGAAGAAGCGGAATCGTGTAGGCGCCCCGCCTACCGCCATGGTGTTATCCATGGAACCGAGCAGCCTCAGGGAACCGAGCAGCGCCAAGAAATCAAGCAATTCCAGCGAACCAAGCAGGCTATCCGATCTGTTGGACCGATGCGCCACAAAGCGCGTCGTCCGCTTCTTCGTCATCATTAGCGCGGTTTGGGGCGGCGTTTCGTTGCTCGCTTTGAGCCTGTGGAATCGAAACCCTTGGGATGATACGCAAGGAAGTTATTTCTGGCTCGATGTGGCCGTCGTGGTCGTTTGTGACACGCTGCTCGCTGGACTACTGATATCAGGCTGCAAAAGCCTGTTGCGATTGAAGAGCGCCGGACCTTTTTATAGCGGCCTCGTGTCGCTGCTGCTATCGTACGCCGCCGTCACAGCCGTTCTGTTTGTTTCATTGCTCAGTTGGATTTTCTGCGCCCGTCATATTGGCTTTCTAACGCGCAGCTCTGTTATTTCCACGCTTCTCGACTTTTCTTCCATCACCCCCTTCTTGTCTTTTCGAGAAAGTCTTACGCTCGGCGCAACACTAAGCGTGGCCTCCGCTCTGGTGCTTGCGATGACAGCCAAAGCACCCCTGCTTTCGCGGCGGCAAGTCGTTGTCCTGGGGAGTAGCTTCTGTGTAGCGCTGCTCACCATGCTGGTCTCCTTCCGCGTGCTTCCCGGCCTACGTCTCAGTGAAGTGAACGCCCAGCGATCAAACGGCATCGTTGAAACGCGACTATTGCCCACCGCGACTCTGTTGTGGGCTCCATTGGTTTTGCACGACCCCTACTCCGGCAAAACTATAACGGCTTCTCTGGCTCGGCGCTACGATCTGGACGCATACGCAGCGAGGATCGACCGCAAGCGTCAGCGTCCGAATATTCTCGTTTTCTCGATTGAATCGCTACGCGCAGGGGAGGTGCAGCGCATAGTTGGCGGGCGTCAAGTGATGCCTACAGTGAGCCGTCTGGCCAAACAAGGGGTTGATTTCACTCACGCGTACGCACAGGGGAATGAGTCACTGTATTCCATGACCAGCATTATCAGTGGTCTTCACCCACTCAAGGCGCGGGAGCGTGACCGCTTCACCGATATCGACTACCCTTTGCTGCGAATCCCCGACTTGCTATCGCCCGTATATCACACGGCATTCGTCTCTTCTTCCAACGAGAACTGGCAGAATATGGTGAACATATCCAGGTCGCCGCATCTTGAATATTTTCTCGATGCCGAGCGCTACGACGGCAAGGTGGTTCCACCGGATCGCGCTGATTCGGGATTTTACAAAGAGGTGGCCGAGGGTCATTTGCGAACCGGAACTCTAGATGACGCCACTACTACGAAGCAGCTCCTTCGCTGGCTTCGTGAGAAATTGAGTAAAGGCAAGGAGCGGCCATTCTATGCGATGGTCAGTTATCAGACATCGCATTACCCTTACGAACAGGGTTTTGAAATCCCTCCGATGTTTACGCCAAATACGTTCACCGAGCAGGAACGCGCCACTTTTTCCTTCATTTTCTATCCGCCATCCGTGACCGGACGTATGTGGAACCGCTATTGGAATTCCCTTGCATATATCGACGGGCAAATCGCGGCAACGCTGGATTTGCTCAAGGAAAATGGCGTCCTCGACAATTCGATCATCATTATTCATGGTGATCATGGCGAGTTATTTAATGAAAACGGCAAAGTCACCCATGCCGCGGGATTGAGCGACAAGACATTGCATGTCCCGCTGATACTCTCTGGCGCGAGTGACGTTCCGCCGGGCGAATATCGGGAGCCAGTAAGTCTCCTCGACCTGGGACCCATGCTGCTCGATCTCGTAGGAATGCCACCCCACTCCGGCTTTCAGGGAACAGTGCCGCCCGGACTGCGGGATTCAAACGGGAGAGACTCTGTGGAGAAGCGCCCTGTCTTCTCGACCGTGCAGAATATTGCATTCGAAGACAGTGTATTGGTGGGTAAGTGGAAATATGCAGAGCAATCGCAAGGAGCGTATGCGAACCTGTACGATCTCCGATCGGATCCACTGGAAAACAGCAACGTAGACCACCGCTATCCCGAAATCAACGAGTGCCTGCGTGAGACGTTGCACGAGTTCCGCCGGAACCAGATCGCGTACTATTCGAACACTGCGTTGAAGGCGGAATACTTTCCTCCGCGCCATGGATTGGCCCGCATCCCAGCGTGTGGGATTGCCTTTCAATAGGGCCTCTCGCCGACCCAATTGCCTGGCGGAGAGTAGTCGCAAACCCAAACCTCGCGTCCTCCGCCTCGCGCCACCGCGCATCCAACTTCTTTGGTGCTGCCCCATATGACTTGCGTGTAGTGCCCGCACACGCCACGGCACTTGTTCGATCTATGATTGTAGTTTCGAGATTCCGAAGCCCACGCGTCGACCACTTGCGCGGGCGATGAGACCGCACCTCGGATCTCGAACAAGTTCTCTCCGTAAGTCGAGTGCGGCCGGTGGGCGAATTTGTGTCGCGCCAAGAGAGTGCGGGCCCAGTCTTGCGAAGATGCGGCTAACCGGCTAGACCACGCCAGAGGAGCCACTCCCACGCGCGCACGCACCGCGTTATGGGCAGCGAGCATGTCGCGCGCCATAGAAGACGGTGCCACGGGTGGCCGCGGCTCATCGAAGCGCTGCCAAGGTGCGCCGCTGGTTCCGGCTAGCACGATAAGAAGCCAGAACGTTTGCCGCATGCCTGGATAGACGCGCGCGGACAAAGTGTCGACACGCGGATTCGCCGCCCAACCAATGAAAGAGCGAGCAGCGTCAATCCCATCAGGGCCAGCTTGCCGGGTTCGGGCGTTCCCGAGACTGCGCCCGCAGCATCGTATTCAGTATCGCCGCCTAAGGAGAACGTGAGCGTGTTCACGTCCGGCGCCAATGTTGGGAAATACGCCGCGTTAATGGCCACCGTAAGCGTATGAATTCCCTGCATTAGATAACGCCAGTTGCGGCGATTCGGGATCAATCTAGCTTGTGACTTGACTTGGGCTTCGCCCAGAATTGCAGCGGCAACAGCTGCCGCGGCTCGTGCGGAGTAGTGGTCAATGATTGTAGTTCACAGACCCATCCACTCCCGGCATATCGCCGATACACGATCCGGATGAACCGAACCGCGTACGCTCATCAATGGAAAGTCAGTGGGGGCGATCACCATCAATTCATCCATACCGTCGGCTACAAAGACGTACGCAGTGTTGCGCCGGTATTCGGCGTATTTCTCGAATTCCTGCCAGATGTACTGATAGAAGATCTCGAGGTCCACGTACGTGCCGAGCATGTCCCGCTGCGTCGAAACCGGACTCGCCGTATCCTGGTCGGTGTAGATCAGCAGACTGCTGAACGGCTTCACTTTATTGCGAACCCCAAAAGAAATGGACACCAGCGAAGGCCGCGCGCGCCGCACTGCCTGCACGGATGCCCACTCTACGAACGTGTTGTTGATGAGCAGAGTGCCATTGCCGTTGAGAAGCACCGCCCTCGTAAACTCCGCGAGCACGGGATCGCCAGCCAGCCCGCTCTCGTCCGGTCGCATCTTTAGCTCCTTCAGACGGCTTCCAAGCTGGCGCGGTCCGCGAATCTGTTCCGCCTCGACAATGTGCCGCACCTCAGACATCAACCGCGTCCGATAAGGTTTCAGTGCCTCGTAGCTGAGATGCACCGCCGAACCGTGTTTTTCCGGCGGCCCTTCCGCTTGTATTTTCCACGTGTCATACGCGGTGTTGGTCGCGAAATCGAAGTGAAACGCGCCAGGCTCCACCGGCACCCGCCTGCCATGCTTAAGGATTCGTAGCCACATCCGGTCCGGACCCACCGGCAGCTCGTCGGGCGATGTAACCACGACAAGCCGCGGGCGTCCGGCTCGAGAAAGTTCTGCGTCGAGCACAGGATCGAGCCGGCCAAACACATCACTGATCGCTTTGCGCCACTCCGGATAATGCGGCGACCGGTTCAAGAAGTCAACTTGGTCGAGAGTAAACTGCCGCTTCGGCCAACTCTTCTCCGTCACGCCCATCTTGGCTTCCGCCGCCCGCACAGGGGCGAACAGAGAATTTACTAGAGCCGGATCGGAGCGATCGATCAATCCGAATAAGCGCTCGTGATAACTATGCTCAGCGGGAAACAGCAAATCCCAATCCTTGATCTGGTCGTAGAAGAAAGTTGAAAACGTCGCTGGCAATTGGTCAAACAGACCTTTGTCGATCAAGCCCTGTAACAGCGGCGAAACTTTGGGGCTGCCGGCCATCAGCCAACAAGCTCCCGTAGCGGTTTACCGGAGATGTCACTCACCTTCATCCCCAGTAATTCCGCAGCTGTCGCCATCACGTCCACATGCTGCACCGGCCGCTCAGTCTCACCCGGCGCGGCTCCCACGCCCATCGCGAGCATCCACATCCGGCGGCACGACGGATCGCCGCTGCGGTGATTGAGAAAACCATTAGCCGTATTCTGGTCGCCATCGCGTCCGAGTTCCGGCAGCACCAGCATCGTGGTTTTGTCTTTGTAACTCTTATTGCTCTGGATCTCATCCCAAAGCATTCCAGTAAGCCGATCGGTTCTCGTGATCGCCTGGAGATAGAGCGAGTACGATCCCCAATGCGCCACGTCCATATCCCAGAAGTTCACCAGAATCAGGCGGGGCGCAAATTCGCGCATAATCTCCCGCGTCATGAAGAACGTGAGCTCATCACCCGATGAGGGAGCTTCGGGACCGTTAATGTACTCAACCAGCGCCCGCGTTAGCGTCTCATGCACATGGCGATCGAGCTGACGTCCAGCTTTAAAGATTGTCCAACCAACGCCCTCGTATCCTTCGCTCAAGAGGCTTTCGAGCCGCCGCTGCACGTTCTCTCGATCCGCGACCCCCTCGCCCGAAGGCTTGTTCACAATGTCGCGAACGGCATCGAGCAAAAGTTGTTTCGGCAATACGACGTTCGCCCCCTGGGGAGCGATCTGCGCGAAACTCTTGTTCGTCGCAACCACCCAAGCACGACTTGGACCCGCGCCGGCTTGCTTTTGATGATATTCGAACAGGGTCGGACTGGCCGGAGGCTGAAAACCAAAATCGTCCACTCGCTGCCAGTTCCCGCTGATGATACTCGCAGTGGAGTTGAAGTGGGAAAGTACGCCCGAGTTGCTGCAGCTCTGGTAAAAAAATCCGTGCGGCCGCATCTCGGCCAGTCGGGGGATGTTCCGCAGACCTTCCGGTGCAAACGTCTCGGAGTACCGCACGCCGCCGCCGAACGTCACAATGATGACTCGCGGCGGGTGCTGTAGAGGATCAGCCTCTGCAACCTGGGGCGAGATTCGTCCTGCCAGTGTCAGCCCGGCAAGTTGGAGGAATCGCCGCTTGGAAATCTCCGCCATCAGTACTCCGTAATTTCGCCGCCCTTTATCTTACGCTTCTCTTTTGGTCCGATGTCGAGCGGGTGATCGTACCCGGCCAATATCTCTCCAGAGGCCGAATAAAACGATGCAATGTCACACGCCATGCTTCCCTTTCCCTCGGCTAAAAATGTAACCGCTGTGATCAGTTTTGCCGATTTGTAACCGTAGCGCGATGGGTCGATGAGCCGCAGCGGCGCACCGTGACGATCGGCAAGGGGAGCACCGGCCATGTCCATAGCCAGCAGGACTCGCGGAGACAGAAGATCGTCGATGTTGAAATACTCATACCACTTGTCCGCGCAATCGAATCGGACTGCCTTGGCGCCCCTTCGAGGCTTGACTAAATCCAACAGCGATGCAATTCGAAAGCCTCCCCATGTTGTGCGCGACGACCAGCATTGGACGCACTTCATTCGCGAGTCCTGATTCACATGGGGGAAGCGTCGAAGATCCGTCACTGCAAGTGTTTGAGGCCTTTCCACGAGCCCACCGATACGCAACCGGTAGGTTTCCTGGTTGATTGGTGGAACCGGGTTGTACCACATGAGCCGGAAACTGAGATTATCGGGTTGATCGCTGGGTAGGAGCAGTTTCGGTTTTGTCTCCGCCCCCCGGAGCCAGGCGATAGACGCGGCAGCGCCAAAAAAGTGACGGCGGTTCATGTGACCCCCATTCTATACCGAGACTCCCCCCTCGGAATCCAGGGTAAAGTTGTAATGTGCAATACAGTCAATACTATCTTTGACATATTCGTAAATACCGCTTGACTCGGAATCGTAACCGGCTATATTCTACCGAAAGCATTGATGACGGGCAGCGATTGAAAGCGCTGTCATCGACCACGTTCTGACTTACGAGGGGCCGGGGGTAGTTATGAACCGAGTTGTTCTTTTCATGGGTGTAGTGTTTTTCGCGGCCACGAGCGGCATTTTCGCGCAGCGCGATCTTGGGACACTCGTCGGGACCGTTACCGATTCGTCCGGCGGCGTTGTCGTCGGTGCGAGAGTAGTCATAACCGAGGCGGCAACGGGCCTCGTTTACGAAATGCAAACCAACAACGCAGGCGAATTCGTACGCCCGGCGTTGAAGCCTTCCACATACTCGATCACTGTTTCGGCGGCCGGTTTCAAGAAGGCCGAACAACAGAGCGTTTTGCTCACGGCCGGCGAACGCGTGGCCGTCAACATCAACTTGACTGTTGGCGATTCGACTCAAACGGTGGAAGTCGCGGCGGCGGCGCCCCTTCTGCAAACCGAGAGCACACAACTTGGCGCGTCAATCAACGCCAAAGCGATGAGCGAGATTCCGCTCGGCGGACAACGCAATTTCGCCTATCTGGCGCGGCTTGCTGTCGGCGTCGTCCCCGCAGAGCAGGGCGCGCGTGACGGCGCAAATGGCGGGTTTTCCGCGAACGGCGTGCGGTCGAACGGGCAAAACAACTTTCTGCTGAACGGAGTCGACAACAACATCAACACCATCGACTTTCTGAACCAGACCTCCTATGCAATAGGCCCTTCGGTGGAAGCCATCGCTGAGATGACGGTTCTGACCAACGGCTACAACGCCGAATATGGGCGCGCTGCGGGCGGCGTGGTAAACGTTAATCTCAAGTCCGGCAGCAACGAACTCCACGGCTCCTTGTTTGAAATCCTGCAGAACAAAGACCTCGACGCCAATCGTTGGGAAAACAATTTCGCCGGCGTTAAGCGCGGCGCTTTCGTGCAGAATCAATTTGGCGGGACCGCCGGTGGTCCGATCCTGAAAAACAAACTCTTCATTTTCGGCGACTACCAGGGTACCCGGATTGCGACCTCCGGCGGCGCTGTCCCTGGCTTGGGTTACGGCCAGTTTTACACGATTCCAACGGCGGCGATGAGGCAAGGCGATTTTTCGAGCGAACTGGGGGCTTCGGTAGGAGTTGACCCGGTCTCCGGACTCTCCGTGCAGCAGGGCGCCATCTACGATCCGAAATCGACCGTGTATAACAGCAGCGGCGCCCCGGTGTCGCGGACTCCCTTCGCGGGGAACATCATACCTCTCAATCGTATGGATCCGGCTGCCTTCAAGATCATGAATCTCTACCCGGCCACGAACCAGCCGATCAAGACCGGAACCTTTCCCACGAACGACTTCTACACCGTCACGCCCGGTGGCTTGGTTACCGATCAGGGAGACGGACGAGTCGATTACCACCTGAGCGATAAAGACAGCCTTTTCGGTTCAATCAGCTGGTCGAACACTTCGAAGAGCTCGGGAATTCCATTCCCTGGTCCGGTCGATGGATCGGTTTTCCAGGGAGCCGGGGAAATTGATCTGTCCCGCAACGCGCAAATGAGCTATACGCGTGTGTGGAACGCTTCGCTGCTTACCGAAACCCGCGTTGGCTTCACACGTTTGGTGACGTCGCGCATCGGTGGCAACCCATCGGCCGACTTGTTTACGCAAATGGGAATCGGTGGCTACAACCCGACCGGCGCAACCGCTAACAACGGCGGGCTTCCTCAGACATCGTTCAACAACAACAGCAACAGCGCCATCTATTCTCAAATTGGCGCCAACGACTGGATTCCCACCAAGGAATTCAACAATGTGTGGGACTTTATCCAGAACGTAGCGATTACCAAGGGCGCGCACTCCTTTAAGTTCGGCGCCGAATTCCGGCCCGTCAAATTCCCGTTCTTCCAGGTCCCCGATCCTCACGGGAACCTGGTTTACAACCAAAACGAAACCGCGTTCCCGTCCACTGCGAAAGGAACAAACGGCGCTCAGTTCAATAGCGTAACGGGCGACCCGATCGCTTCCGCGCTCCTCGGGCAGATCGACAATGGCGCGATTGCGACCACGAATTTCGTCTCCTCGCAGAAGAGCGCCTGGGCATTCTATGGCCAGGAGGACTGGAAGGTGAATTCGAGGTTGACCGTCAACATTGGTTTGCGATACGAGCTGTTCTCCCCGATCGACGAGCGATTCGCCCGCCAAGCCAACTTCGATATCCAGACCCAGACTCTCTATATCCCCAAGGGCCCGAATCAAGACGCACCACTGCCTCCGAACTTCGCCACAGCGTTTCCGAGTATCAAAGTTAATCGCGGCAACGTGCCCAGCACGTTAATCCCGTGGGACAAGTGGGATTTCGGTCCGCGCATCGGAATAGCCTACCGCGTCGGCGAGAAGACGGTAGTGCGTGTCGGCTTTGGCATGTTCTTCGGCGGCGAGGAAAATCAGGGTGGGAGTCCGAACCGCGGGGAAGGCGTGCCGTTTAACGAGACTGTCCAACTGGCGCGCTTAAGTGGTATCAGCAGCTTCATCGGAATTTCACAGCCTGAATGCGTGGGTTGTAATTACATGCCGGGTGGACTCACGGGCGGCTACCCGTTGAACGTCTTCACGCTGCCGGCGCCCGTTTCGTTCCGCGGTGTCCAGTCGGATTTCCGCAACCCCGTCGTGGACAAGTGGAATTTCATCGTGCAGCGTGAGCTGCCCTTCAACATGGCTCTTGAGACCGGTTATGAGGGAAATCACCAGGCGCACCAGGTGATCCTGTGGAATGCGGATCCCCCGGTCAACATCGGCACCACCAATTCAGCCATCACTACCGAAACGCAGCGCATCATTCTGCCGCCCTGCGCAACTTGCGCTTCTATCGGTAACGGCTTGTCGATGACCTCGTCATTCGGTTACGGCAACTACAACGCCCTTTCGGCGAAGCTGGAGAAACGGTTCTCGCACGGCCTGCAGTTCCAGACCACATACGTGTGGAGCCATACGCTGGCCAACAGCAGTACTCCATTAAGCGGCTCCACGAACTTTGGCCCAAAGGATCTGACCAACTACGCAACCGGGTACTCCAGCGCTGCATGGGACATCCGGCATAACTTCACCACCGGGTTTAATTACGATGTCCCGTTCGGGAGAGGCAAGACGTTCGCGTCCGGGATGAACCGGCTTGCGGACGCCATGATCGGCAACTGGCACATGAACGGCCTGTTGAGTTTGCGAACCGGCCAACCCTACACGATTTCCGCTTCGTGCCAGGGTGTTTGGAACAGATGTGTGCCGGACGTGACCGCTAATCCCAATGCTGCGCCGCCATCAGGCCGCAGTCCCAACCTTTGGTTCGATATCGCTAACTTCACGGCCCCGGCATCTTTGACGGGCGGCAATCTGGGCTTGCAGAGCCAGACTGGCCCACCCACCCGGACTCTCGATTTCTCGATATTCAAGGACTTCCCCATCACCGAGAGATTCAAAATGCAGTTTCGGGCTGAGAGCTTCAATCTTGCGAATACACCCCAATTCGGCTTGCCCGACGCCAGTTTCGGGGACAGCAAGGCGGTGGGAGGTAACGGGAATTTCGGCAAGATATTCACCACCCAAGCCGCCAGCGAGCGCCACATTCAGTTCATGTTGCGCCTGCAGTTTTAAGCCACTCTCAACTGTTCTACACTGGACTGCACGGGAGAGGATATTCCTCTCCCGTCCGACCCATGTTGTGGTTGCTCCTACTCCTCTTCGTCGATTCCTTTGATACAGACTTTCGTAGCGGGCTGATTGCTCTGAAAGAAGGCAATCTGGTTGTTGCGCAATCGAGGCTCGAGTCGGCGTCGAAACTTCAACCGGCCAATCCGCGCGTTTGGCTCGCATTGGCGCAGGCTTACTGGAAGGCCAACAAGCCGGCCGAGGCACAATCGGCAGCTCAACGCGCCGAAGCGTTGACAAAAGATCCTGCTCTTCTTCACGGCTTGGCGTTCTACTATTCCGAGATCGGAAACAACCAGAAGGCTGCCGATCTGCTTTGGTCCGCTATCCAGCAGGACGCCCATTACGAGAGCTACTATCTCGAGATCGCCCAACTTTGTTTTAAACAGCAAAATTTCAATTCCGCGCTGGAGGCGCTCCGGGCCGGCCGGAAGATTTTTCCGGAGAGCGTTCAACTGGAACTCGCCACCGGCGTCGCCTACTACGGTTTGCGCCGTTTTCCTGAAGCGATCGACGCATTCCTCCGCACGATCGAGCTCGATCCCAGTCCTGAGCAGCCTTATGTTTTCCTTGGCCGCATGTTCGATCAGGCGGAGGCGAAGCTCCCAAAGATTCGCACTGTGTTCGCTGCATTCGCCAAGAAGTCTCCTGACAATTACCTCAGCAGTTTTCTTTACGCCAAGACATTTGCGATCGACGATCCGGGTCGAGCGGAGGCGCTTCTGCGACGGTCCATCTCGCTGAACGCCGCGTTTCCCGATTCGCACTTCGATTTAGGCGTCCTTCTGGAGAATTCGGGCGGACGGCAGCGCTTGGAAGAAGCAATTCGTGAAATGCAACGTTGCATTGAACTGAATCCGAACGATCCTGTTGCGCACTACCACCTGGCGCGCCTCTACGATCAAGCAGGCAAGGCGGCGGAGGCTCGCGCCGAGCGCGAATTGCACCGGAAGTTATCGCAACCATGAGGGCATTCCTCCTGCTGTTTGGAGCGGCGGCGCTGCTGTCGAGCACTTTCGCGATCCGATTCATCGACATCGCCGATTCGGCAGGTCTGAACGTCCGCAACACCTCCGGAGGGCGCGACAAAAAGCAGTACATCGTAGAAGCAACCGGGTCCGGAGTAGCTATTTTCGACTACGACGGCGATGGAGCAAACGACGTTTTCATCGTCAACGGGACAACGCTCGAACGTCCCAAAGGTGCTCCAATCCGAACCGCGCAGCTTTACCATAACGACAGGAAAGGCCATTTCACTGATGTCTCGCGGCAGGCGGGTTTCGACATCGAAGGATGGGGGCAGGGCGTCTGCGTTGGCGACTACGATAATGACGGCCATCCCGATCTGCTCGTGACATATTACGGCCACAATGTTCTATACCGCAACACCGGGGCCGGCCGCTTTGAAGACCTGACTGCAAAAGCCGGGCTTCCAATCACCGGAACCCGCTACGGCGCCGGCTGCTCGTTTCTCGATTACGACCGCGATGGCCTGCTCGATCTCTTCGTCGCAAATTACGTCGATCTTGATATGAACGCAACGCCGAAACCAGGCGCCAACGCATTTTGCGAGTGGCTGGGAATCCCCGTGGCCTGTGGACCGCGCGGGTTGCCGATGGGTCACAACGTTCTCTATCACAACAACGGCGATGGAACGTTCACCGACGTTTCCGTACACGCTGGAATACTCAAACCCGGCGGTAGATATGGGCTCGGCGTGATCTCCGCCGATTTCGATAACGACGGTTGGCCGGATATCTACGTCGCATGCGATCAGACGCCCAGCCTTCTCTTTCACAACAACCACGATGGAACATTCGAAGAGCGCGGAGTGGAAGCGGGCGTGGCCTATAATTTCGACGGCCAACTGCAATCCGGGATGGGCGTTGCGGTAGCGGATTTCGACGGCAACGAACTACTGGATATCGCGAAGACAAATTTCTCGGGCGATTTGCCATCCCTGTATCGGAACGAGAATGGGAAGTTTTTCAGCGATGTGTCGATGCACGCCGGCCTTGCCGCCAATCATCTGCTCGGCTGGGGAATCGCGTTCGTGGACTTCGACGAGGATGGCTGGAAAGATCTCATCCTGGCCAACGGGCATATTTATCCCGAAGTGGATCGCGCGGCGCTCGGCGACAAGTACCGGCAGAAAACGCTGATCTACCGGAACCTCGGCAATGGGCGCTTTGCCGACGTAACTTCCGAGGCTGGTCCGGCGCTCGCGTCACTCCGGCCCTCCCGCGGTCTCGCGATCGGAGACCTGGACGGAGACGGACATCCTGAGATCGTGATCGTGAATATGAACGAGCCACCCAGCTTGTTGAAGAACACCGGCGCGCACGGAAACGCGGTGCGGATTCGGTTGATCGGCACAAAATCAAATCGTAGCGCGATCGGCGCGAGGGTCGAAGTGACCGCGGGAGGCCGCACCCGGATTGACGAAGTACGGAGCGGCGATAGCTATCTCTCACAGAACGATCTCACATTGCATTTTGGCCTCGGCGCCGTCTCGGTAGTAGATCGCATTCGGGTCCGATGGCCGAGCGGCGCCGTCGAGGAGTGGAAGCAGGTCTCCGCTAGTCAGACCGTTACGCTCACCGAGGGCGCCGCCGGTGTTCAGCGAAAACCTTTTCACCCTATCAGCCCAACAAACCTTGCAACACACCCATAGAAACCACAGAGGTCAGAACAACCGATCAGACAAAAGATTACGCCACACAGATGAAAGATCCCTCGGCATCGTCAACAGCGTCGGCCTGGAGATTCTGTCAAAGCTATTTCCGGCTGGGAAAGGAACTAAGGAACAGCCCTAAACGCTCCATAGCGGGCGCGAGGATTTCGGTATCGGCGGCGTAGCAGATTCGAATGGAACCTTCGCCGCCCGCTCCGAACGCCACGCCGGGAGCCAGCCCGACCTTGGTCGTAATCAGCAGATCCTTGCAGAAGCCGAATGAATCCGTAAGCCCGTCGATTTTCGGAAACAGATAGAACGCACCGTCCGGTTTGGGCACCGTGACGCCCTTCATCTTCTTGAACGCAGCCAGGCAGAAGTCGCGATTCTGCCGTAGGCGCGCCACCATCTGCTTCAACGTGTCCTCGCCCCACAGCAGCGCTGTTTCACCAGCACGCTGCGTGAAACTCGGAGCGTGCGAGACGACGAATTCATTGAGTTGCGTCGCGCGCGCCACCAGATCTTTGCGACCCACGATCCAACCGAGCCGCCAACCAGTCATGCAGTAGGTTTTAGAAAACGACTGCACCACGATAACCGCATCTTCGCGGGTGCATTTCTTCAGGATCGTCGGCGCCGGTTGGAAACCGCCCTTCTCGGGATAATTGAGCCGCTCGTAAACTTCGTCGGCCATCAGCCACAGGTCATGTTTCCGCGCGAAGTCCAGAAGCTGCTGCTGCTCTTGATCGGTCGCCACCCAGCCTAGCGGATTCGAAGGCGACGTGTATAGCAGCATGCGCGTACGCGGCGTAACGGCTGCTTCGAGCGCGGCAAAATCGATCGCGTAGCGGTCGCCCTTGAGCATATGGGCAACCTGTTTCACCTTGGCGTTCGACATTTCGACAATCGCCGAACCATTGGGCCACGCCGGCGTCAACACGATCGCCTCGTCGCCCGGATCGAGCATGCAGCGAATGCCGAGGTTCAATGCCTGGACGCCGGATGCTGTCACCACGATTTCAGTCGATGGATCGATCGACACGCCGTGAATCTCTTCGTAGTAGCGTGCCAGCGCCTTCCGCGTCGACGGCATGCCTGCGTTTTCCGTATAGAACGTGAATCCATCGGCCAGCGCTTTCAGCGTCGCCCGCTTGATGAACTCGGGCGTGGGAATATTCGACTCGCCGAAATACAACTTCAGCACCCCATCCATCGACATGGCGATTTCAGCCAGTTCACGGATGCGCGAAGGCGGAACGCGCAAGGCAGATTCTGCGACGGCGGCGGGCATGCTAACGGTTCGGCTTGGCCGTCATCAATTCGCGAATATGCACGAGATCGGTAGGATAGTCGCCCGTATAACACGCATAGCAATACTGGCCGCGCGTGTCGCCGACTGCTTCACTTAGACCACGCTGCGAGAGATAACCGAGCGAATCGGCCTCCACATAACGGCGAATCTCTTCCACGGAATGATTGGCCGCGATGAGCTCGTTTTTGGTAGGAGTGTCCACGCCGTAATAACAGGGTGAAATCGTTGGTGGGCAGGAGATGCGGAGATGCACCTCGCGCGCGCCGGCGTGGCGCACCATGCGCACAATCTTCCGGCTCGTAGTCCCGCGCACGATGGAATCATCCACCAGCACTACGCGCTTCCCTTCGAGTAACGCCCGGATCGGATTGAGCTTGAGCTTCACGCCAAAGTCACGGATCGCTTGCGAGGGCTCGATGAACGTCCGCCCCACATAATGGTTTCGGATCAGAGCTTGGCGAAATGGTAGGTTCGCTTCAGCCGCGTATCCGACCGCCGCAGCCGTACCCGAGTCGGGCACCGGCACGACGACATCGGCATCCGCCGGTGCTTCGCGATACAACAACCGTCCAAGCTCTTCGCGAGACTGCTGAACGCTGCGGCCGAAAACGAATGAATCGGGCCGCGAAAAATAGACGTGTTCAAACGAGCATTGCGCAAGCGGACGCACCGGTGAATAACGCTCCCGCGTCATTCCCTTCGGGCCAACGATCACCATTTCGCCCGGCTCTACGTCATTCAAATAAACGGCGTCGAGCAGATCGAACGCACAAGTCTCCGAAGCGAAGACGTAGGCGATCCGATCACCGGAGAGCTCAAGCTGTCCCATGGCGAGTGGCCGGAAACCATGCGGGTCGCGGGCGACGATAATGCAATCCTGCGCGAGGAACACCAATGAAAACGCGCCTTCGAGTTGCAGCAGCGCTTCCCGCAATGCGCCGGCCAGCGTGCGCTCTCGTGACCGCGCAACCAGATGCAGAATCACTTCGGTATCGCTGGAAGCCTGGAAAATGGACCCCTCGCGTTCCAGATCGCGCCGAAGTTCACTCGCGTTCGTAATGTTGCCGTTGTGCGCAACGGCGATCAGCCCTTTGTTGCACGCGACCGAGAACGGCTGTGCGTTTTTGATCACCGTATCACCGGCCGTCGAGTATCGCGTGTGGCCGATGGCCATGATTCCCGGCAGTTCGTTCAGCACAGCCGGCGTGAAGACGTCAGCAACGTGGCCCATCGCTTTATGCGTATGGATTTCGCGTCCATCACTGCTGGATATACCGGCGCTTTCCTGCCCGCGATGCTGCAGCGCGTAGAGCCCAAGGTACGCGAGATTCGACGCTTCGGGATGCCCGTAGATAGCAAACACCCCGCACTCGTCTTTAAATTTGTCGAGCGGGAACTTGTGGATTTTGATGAAGTTATCGGCCATGCAACATCCGTCCCAGCGCGGAATTCCGCGCACTCTGCAACCGGACAATGTCGCAATCGATAAGGGGGGTATCTCGATTGCGGATTACTACTCTCTCCTCCATGGTAACACCCGCCTCCAGAGCTTCCACCCCATATTTCCGTGCTATTTCCTGCAGTTTCGCCACGTCGGCCGTCGAGATCAGGACGCGCGATGGACCTTCGTGGAAGAGCAGCAACTCAGGCCGCAAATCGCTATCCAGATCGATGCGTGCGCCGATTTTCGCCGACGATTCCACCAGCGCAACCGCCAGCCCGCCATCGCTCAAATCGTGTGCCGATTCGGCCAGTCCGCTGTTGACCATTTCGCGTACCGCCGACTGCACGCGCTTCTCATAATCCATGTCGAGCGCAGGCGGAAGTCCCCAAAGTGAGTGCAAAATCTGCTTGGCATATTGTGTACCGCCAAAATGCGTTTCATCTGACGGCCCGACTCCGCCCAGCAGCACGACGGCCCGGCCAGGATTCTTGAAATCGACAGTAACCGGCGCGCCGGTTTTCATCAGTCCTATAATTCCCACGACAGGCGTCGGAAAAATCGCCTCGCCGAGTGTCTCGTTATACAGACTCACGTTGCCGCCAGTGATCGGCACGTCAAAGAACGCGCAGGCTTCGCCGAGACCTTCGACGGCTTCGACGAGCTGTGCCATAATGCCAGGCCGCTCGGGATTTCCGAAGTTCAGATTGTTGGTGGTCGCCACGGGCACCGCGCCGACAGTGGAAAGATTGCGGCAGCACTCGGCGACAATCAGCTTCGCGCCCTCGCGGGGCGACAGAGAGCAATAGCGGCCGTTGCCGTCGAGCGACATCGCGATAGACGATCCGGTTTCCTTGATTCGCACGATCGCAGCATCGCCACCCGGGCCTTCCACGGTGTTGGTGCGAACCATGTAATCGTACTGCTGCCAGATCCATTCTTTCGAACATAGATCAGCCGAACTGACCAGCGCCTCGAGATCCCTATTCAAATCGCTGCTGGAAAAATGCGGCGATTCCATCGGCGCAGTGCGGTAGGGCGCGACGTTGTGCGGGCGGTCGTAGAGCGGGGCTTCGTGAGCGATGGCCTTGTTCGGAATATCCGCGACGATCTCTCCGTGATTCTTTACGACGAGGCGGCCAGTATCTGTTACGGTGCCGATCTCTACCGCGTCGAGACCCCATTTCTTGAAGACGCGGAACACTTCGTCCTCGCGGCCCTTATCGGCCACCAGCAGCATGCGCTCCTGCGATTCCGACAACAGGATTTCGTACGGCGTCATGCCGGTTTCGCGCTGTGGCACGTACCGCATGTCGATTTCGACGCCAGTGCCCGCGCGGCTGCCCATCTCGCAGCTCGAACTCGTCAGTCCGGCTGCACCCATGTCCTGAATACCGACAATCGCTCCGGTCTGCATCGCTTCGAGGCATGCTTCGAGCAGCAGCTTCTCAAGAAACGGATCGCCAACCTGCACATTCGGCCGCTTCTGTTTCGATTCCTCGGTGAATTCCGCGGATGCCATCGACGCGCCGTGGATTCCATCGCGCCCTGTCTTTGCGCCCACGTAAATTACGGGGTTTCCAACGCCCTTCGCGGTGCCGTAGAAGATCTTATCTTTCTGAAACACGCCCAGCGCGAACACATTAACAAGCGGATTGCCGTTGTAGCAGGCATCGAATACGCACTCGCCACCAACGGTGGGTACCCCGAAACAGTTTCCGTAATGTGCGATGCCCGCGACTACGCCTTCCGCGATGCGCGCGTTGCGGCCGCCGTTCTCCGGACCGTCCAGTGCGCCGAAGCGGAGCGAATCCATCACGGCGATGGGACGAGCCCCCATCGTAAAGATGTCGCGAAGGATGCCGCCGACGCCGGTCGCCGCCCCCTGAAAGGGTTCGATGAAACTAGGATGATTGTGGGATTCGATTTTAAATGCGATGGCGTAACCGTCGCCGATATCGATGATGCCCGCATTCTCGCCCGGCCCCTGCAACACGTACTTGCCCTTTGTCGGCAGCTTCTTCAGATGCAAACGGGAGCTCTTATACGAGCAATGCTCGCTCCACATCACGCTGAAAATCCCAAGCTCGGTGTAACTCGGTTCGCGTCCGAGTAAGGAAACAATTTTTTCGTATTCCGCCGGGGTTAACTGATGGGCGGCGACAAGATCCGGAGTGATTGCGGCCATTCCTATTTCACCGCGTAGGTAGAGATCATCGACTGCAGCACAACCAGGCCGTCGCTCGATCCCATGAGCGATTCCGAGGCGCGCTCGGGATGCGGCATCAGCCCCATCACGTTGCGCTCGCGGTTGAGAATGCCGGCGATGTCGCGCGCGGACCCGTTCGGATTGTCCACATAGCGGAATACCACGCGATCCTCTGCTTCAAGTTCGTCGAGTGTGCGGTCATCGGCGTGATAGCAGCCTTCCCCGTGTGCGATGGGCATGCGAACGATCTGGCCTTTGTGTCCAAGCGCGCTGAACGGCGAGTCGCTCGTTTCCAAACGAAGCTCCAGGGGCTTACAGACGAACTTCAACCCGCGATTGCGGAGTAGTGCGCCTGGAAGCAATCCGCTTTCCACCAGAATCTGAAAGCCGTTGCAGATGCCGAGAACCAGGCCGCCATAGGCAGCAAACTTTTTCACCGCTGACATCACAGGAGAAAAGCGTGCGATGGCGCCGCAGCGAAGATAGTCGCCGTAGGAAAAACCGCCTGGGAGGATGACGGCATCCACGTCGCCCAGCCGCGGAGCGTCGTGCCAGATGAAATCGGCTTTTTCGCCAAGAATGCGTGCGACCGCATACCATGCATCGTGATCGCAATTGCTGCCCGGGAAGACGATTACGCCAAATTTCATCGGGAACATTTATTTTAGCAGACAGAGTGCACATCGTCCCGGCCGATGCTATTCTCACCGCATGGACAAGGTCAACCTCCGTGAAAAGCTAGCTTTATTCTCGGACCATTGGAACCCGCGTGTTGTCGGCGAATTGAACGGCCAGCATGTGAAGGTGGTGAAGTTTCAAGGTGAATTCGTCTGGCACGATCATGCTGACGAGGACGAGTTCTTCCTGGTCTTACGCGGCAGCTTCCGGATGGACTTCCGCGATAAGAGCGTCATCCTAAGCGAGGGAGACTTTATTATCGTTCCTCGCGGGGTTGAGCACCGCCCGGTGGCCGAGCATGAGGTCGAGGTCATACTGTTTGAGCCCGCGCAGATTCGGCACACGGGGGATGTTGAAAGCGATTTAACCGTGCATCAGTATGGACGGATTTGAGTGACTTCAGAACTTCGGCTGATAGCACATACCGTCGAGAATGGCGTCAAAGTATCTCGCAGCTTCCGAATCCGCGATCTTATATTCGGCGAACTCGCCTACCGGTGGACCCACCCATCGCCAATAGGTACCGTCCTGTGATACGCCCCTGGCATCCAAGCCGTCGATGCGTTGCCCCTTCAATTCCGTCGACCAACCGCGTTCGGTAAAAGATCGAGAATTCAGGTATTGGGTAGCGAGAGGGTGGCCCGCGCAGCACAGGGCCCCCGACATTGTACGGAGAGAATATGTCGCACCTCCACTCTTGTATGACAGGACGTAACCCGAGTAATCAACATCTCCGTAGGTCTGCGGATTTTTCGAATTGCAGGGCAGGTTCAACAGCATCTCGTAACCGATCGCTCTGCGTATAGGCGGACGTGAGCCCGGACCACATGGAGGCTTGACTCTCCCCGCATCTTTACACAAAGGTACTGCCCACTTTGAAGCCGCGCCATCCTCCAGCGATACGTCGAGTGCTTGGTTCTCCGTCTCTGCGATCCGAGTCACTGGCCGATAGCCCTCGGCTCTAAAAGACACTGGAACCTGCGGTGAGGCGTTCGGACCTCTGAATTTTGCGGGCGGAAGACTGTAGCGGCCGTCGGAGTTGCTTTTTGTCCAATTCAGACTCTCTCCCATGACCAATACGCCACTGAGCGGTTTGCCTGTTGCCGAGGATCTAACCGTCCCTGTAATCTGCGCTGAAGAGCGACCGCACAGAGCAACGCCGATCCCAACTATCAGCAGGGGCGCGAAATCCCGCAGACCACACCGCATTGCCAGATTATAGCCTTCACGCCTTATCCGCAGGGGCGTTAAGATAGGGCCAACGTCGCCCAATGACTGCATCCGATTTTCGCCGAATTGCATTGAGCCTGAAAGGTGCGGAAGAAGGCTCGCACATGGGCGCGGCCGACTTCCGTGTGGGAGGCAGGATATTCGCCACCCTCGCCTCGGAAAAACAAGGGTACGGCAACTTGATGCTCACGCCGGAACAGCAGGCGGACTTCGTTGCCGAGCAGCCGGAAATTTTCCTCCCTATCGCGGGCGGATGGGGGAGGATGGGAGCAACTCACATCCGGCTGGCCAAGGCAAACGCGGATGTTCTTGCCGGCGCCTTGCAGACGGCGTGGAAACTACGGGTGGAGAAGAACGCAAAAACAGCCGGAAAAAAGCGCGTGCGGAAAATCATCGACTGATCCCCGCCAGTTGTTGCACCGTCTGAAACGTATCGGCATCAACGGCGGACTTATCCGTCCGGTACCGCTGCACCCGCGCGAACCGCAACGCCAACCCGCTCACATAACGCCGGCTCACCTGAATCTCATTGAAGACAATTTCAGCCACCAGCTTCGGCTCCACAAAAACGGTGTAATTGTCGCGTCCGATTTCCAACTTCAGCAGCTCCTGCGTTTGCCAGGCCAGCATCTCGTCGGTAAGCCCCTTGAACGTCTTGCCAAGCATCGCGAACCCACCTTTTTCCGTGTCCCGCGCGCCCAGGTGCAAGTTGCTGAGCCAGCCTTGCCGGCGGCCATTGCCCCATTCCGCCGCGAGAATCACCAGATCGAGAGTGCGCGGCCTCTTTACCTTCAGCCAACTCTGGCCGCGTGCGCCAGCGGCATAAGGAGCCTCAATCGATTTGGCCATGATGCCCTCATGGCCTTGCCGCAACGCGGTATCGAAGAACTCGGCGGCCTTTTCAGGATCGCCTGTGATCGTGTTCGGGACAACCAAATTCGGCGCAAGTTCGGCGAGTGTTCCGAAACGCCTCGCCTGCGGCTCATCCAGAAGCGATGTCCCATTTAGGTACAGCAAATCGAACCAGAACGGCGAGAGAGGCAGTTCGGTCCGCATACGCTCTACGTCCAGCCTGCGGCCGAAACGGCGCATGGTCATCTGGAAAGGATTCGGCCGCCCGTCTGGCTGCAAGCTGATCACTTCGCCATCCAGGATTAGATCCTTCGCCGGGAATGCGCGAGTTGCCTCCACGATCTCCGGCACAGCGGCCGTCACATCATTCAGACTGCGCGAATAAACAATCACCTCATCACCGGACCGGTGCACTTGGACCCGAGCGCCGTCCAGCTTCCATTCGAATGCGGCTTCACCAAGCTCGCTGATGGCTTCCGCCGTGTCTTCCGCCGTCTGGGCGAGCATTGGTTGTACAGGCCGGAAAAGTTGCACGTCATATGCGGCGAGGCCTGCTTCACCTTGCCCCAATGCAGCGCGGGCGACTGGTGGGATCGCGCCGGCCATCATCGCCGCACGACGTACCCGGTCAAGCGGAATACGCGAGGCGCGCGCCACGGCCTCCAGCATGATGCCTTCCAGCGCCCCCTGGCGAAGCTCTCCGCCAAGCAGACCTGTCAAAAAGCGCTGCTCCTCTTCAGTGGCGCGGGAGAAAATTCCTCTCAGCAATTCCAGCTTGCGTCCCGCCGAGCCGGAACCCTGCGTAGACTTGAGCGACTCAAACGCGCGGTCCACTTCCAACAGTTCGAGGCTCGGCTCCCCCGCCGGAGAGCCCATCACGTCGCGCAATGTTGAGTACCCAATTCCAATGCGGCCCTGGCGCGCGCTGCCGCTGAGGAACGACACGGCAACCTCGACCTCCTCAGGCTGGAGTTGTTCCACCAAGGCGGCGATCAGCCCGATTTTTTCCAGCCGTTTCGTAGTGGACGCCACGCGGCCGGACGTCGCCACAACGTGCGAAAGCTGCATATTTCCAGCCTACCGAATGCACGCGGCTGTCGATCATCAGTCGAACTCCTGGACGCCCGGATTTTGATCCGCGCCCACGCGGCCTGTCTCAATCTTCGCCACGCTGTAGTTCTCGCCGCGCACTCGCGCCCCGGCCAGCCTCCGCAGCATGGCGATCTGGCCGGTGTGCGTCAACGCATCCGCCACCGCGCCTTGAAATAACTTGTCCGCCGATGCGCGCAACTCGGAGCCCGATGCCAAATATTGGTCGAACGCAGTCAGCGCCGCAAAGAAACGGTCGGTATCTTCGCTCCACGTCTTCGGCTTTGAATTCCGCCATTTTTCCTGTCCCTGCGCCTGAGAAAGCACCCAATCGAACAAGTCGCAAATGTGGGCTAGAATTTCGCCCGCCGAGCGCGACCCGTCGCCGGGGCGAAAACTGCTGAACCCAGGCGGCGCATCCCGTAGCGTCTTCGCCGCCCGGTAGGCTAGTGTCGCAATTGCGTGTCTGAGGGAGAGATTGTTTTGGTGTTCTGTTTTCGTTGGCATAATGCTGTTATACGGCAATTCCGGGGACTATTTCTTGGCGAAAATTGCGGTCGAATTAGAGCGGGCGTTGGCGAGGCGCTCGAGCGAGGGAACTCCGGGCCGTGCCACGGCGCGCAGGCTCGCCCAAGGCGACGGCTGGACGGTGTCGGACGTGGTCTGCACGTCTGGTCCGCAAGATCATCCCTTTGAAGAACGGCACTCGCACGTCGGCATTGCCATCGTCGCGGCTGGCAGTTTTCAATACAAATCCCAGACTGGCCGCGAGCTGATGACGCCAGGCTCGCTTCTACTCGGCAACGCTGGTCATTGTTTCGAATGTGGACACGAATATGGAACGGGAGACCGCAGCCTCTCCTTCGGATACACTCCTGATTATTTTGAGAGACTCGCAGCCGACGCCGGAATACGTGGCGTCAAACTGGATTTTCGCGTAGTCCGCGTCCCGCCATTGCGCGAGTTGTCGCCGGTGATTACCCGAGCCTGCGCTGGTCTCACCGGATCGGTGAACGTCCCGTGGGAAGAACTCAGCGTAACATTGGCCGCGCAGGCGGTACAGCTCGCCGGCGGCCTCGTACCCGATCCTCGCATCGTCCCTCCCAACGCCATCGCACGAGTAACTCGAATCGTGCGCGCGATCGAGATTGATCCCAATAATGGGCGGGCACTCGGAGCACTGGCCAACGATGCAGGCCTGAGCCCATACCACTTTCTTCGTATTTTCGAGGGCCTCACGGGCGTCACGCCACACCAATACATTCTCCGCATACGTCTGCGCGAAGCGGCCCTGCGGCTGGCTGCTGAGCCGGCCAAGGTGGTCGATATTGCGCTTGATAGCGGCTTCGGTGACGTGTCGAACTTCAACCGTACGTTCCGCGCCGAATTCGGTGTGAGTCCAACCGTATACCGCAGGGCGGCTCACGGAACCGCCCCCCTGGATGATTAGCCCTTCTCCTTTCTCACGATATCGATGCTTCCCTTGAAGTACGCTTCGTCGTCAATGGTGATGCCCGCCGTTGTGATGTTGCCGACGAGTTGCCCATCTTTCCGAATAATGACTTTCAATTCAGCATCGATGTTGCCGTTAACAATCCCGAGCACTGTCACTTCGCGCGCCTTGATGTCGGATTTCACCTTTGCATTTGGTCCAACTGTGAGGCTGTGACCCGGAAGCAGCAGTTTGCCTTCAATCTCTCCATCGAGGAAGAGATCCTCTTTGCTCAAAACCTCGCCCTTGATCACCATCCCCCGTCCGATATTCGCCACATTTCGTGGCGCGACTGCTGGTGGAGGTGGCGGTGATGGCGCCGCTTGTGGCGTTGGTGCGGTATAAGGTTTTGCTTCTACCGGTTTCTGCTGCGGTTCCGGCTGCCTTGTATCCTTGCGTTTTTCCCACATGGGAAGAGTCTCCTTTTCGTTACGTATGATTTCGACTCTGAAAGTCTCCCCCCCGCTTCATACATTCTAGTCCGCTCGAGCGAAGAGTGGTTGAATTTATGGATACTGGTCAAGGAGGCCACCGACGAATGTTCTGTCCGGCTTGCGGTCAAGCGAATGGCGATCAAGGAAAATTTTGCGTAGGGTGTGGCCACAACCTCGCGCAATATCAGGTCCCTGCCCCGGCTGTTCCCCAACCGGAGCCGATACTGCCGCCCAAGGTCCCGGTTGATCCATTCGGCAATCCGTTTGTTGCTCCGGTTCCACCGCCCGCCGCAGCGCCGGCGACGCCGGAACCACTGGCCTCAACGCAAACGGCTTCCGCGCCAACGCCGCCAATAATGGAGCATCTCATCTCCTCCACCCCGCCGCCTTCGCCTCCGCCCGTCCCTTCGATTCCAGTTGCTCCCCCGGCGGTTTTCCAAGCGCCTGTTCCGGCTCCAGCCAAATCCTCTGGCATCGCTGGTCTTCTCATCTGGCTCCTCCTCGGCATCGCCGCCGGCGGCTGTGGAGCGTATCTGGTCATTCATGAAAAAGCGGCTTCGGCGTCCGCTCCCTCACATTAAAATCATTTAACAATAGGAATATCCGCATCCGAATTCGGGATCTGAGAGGTAGTATCACCAGAGAGCCGACAATTCGGCTAATTCTGTAAAGAGGACTCTACACATGAATCGACGAAAGTTCGGTATGGCACTTGGAAGCGCGGTGGCCGGTTTGGCCGCGGCCGCAAAACTGATGGCTGATGACGCCCCACCCAAGAAAGTGAAGGCTGCGAAGCACGATTGCAAGGGCAACAATGCTTGCAAGGGGCAGGGCGGCTGCAAGACCGGTGACAACGGTTGCAAAGGCAAGAACTCTTGCAAGGGCAAGGGTGGTTGCGCGGTTCCTCCGAAAAAAGATAAGTAAGAGGGACGGCAGTAGTCTCCAGATCAATCTTTGTTGCGGGTTCTTTCCTGGCCCGCAACAAAGAATTTTTAATAATCATTTCTCATGCTAGAGTCTCTATTGCGGCGGGGCTCCGCCATCGCGGCTTCGCTAGCTTTCCTTCCTCCTCTTCTCACGCGGCTGGTAATCGGCCAGGCGTTCCATCTCACCGGACACGGCAAATTGACGAACTTCGATCGCACCGTGGATTTCTTCGCCAGCTTGGGCATCCCGTTTCCCCACGCAAACGCCGCGTTTATCTCCGCTCTGGAATTCGTCGGCGGTCTCTGTTTGATGCTGGGTCTCGGCACGCGCATTTTCGCGGGACTTCTGTCCTGTAGCATGATCGTCGCGCTGATGACAGCCGACAAAGCGGACTTCGTCTCGAAATTCTGGTCGGCGATCACCGACGTCACATCGTTCGTCTACCTGTTATTCTTAATTTGGCTGGTGGTGTATGGCCCCGGCCCGGTCAGTTTGGACGCGCTCATTGGAAAATGGTACCGGGCGCGGCGTAAATAGGAGTTCCGGCTGATGGCAAACCGTTGGGGATATCCGGATTTAGGCTTCGGCATCGGATTGCGAACCCCGCATTTCAATCACATTCTGGAAAATCATCCGCCGATCGATTGGTTCGAGATCCTGTCGGAGAATTACATGGACACCAACGGCCGGCCGTTGTGGATACTCGACCAGATCGCTGAGCGTTATCCAGTAGTCCTTCACGGCGTATCCATGTCGATTGGCAGCACCGATCCACTCGATTTCGAATACCTGCGGAAGCTGAAGGAACTGGCCAACCGCATCAACGCGCGGTGGATTTCCGACCATCTCTGTTGGACCGGCGTCAACGGCCTGAACGTCCACGATTTGCTGCCGATGCCTTACACGGACGAGTCACTGCGTTACACAATTGAACGCGTTCGACAGGTGCAAGACTACCTCGAGCGCCCCATCGCGTTGGAGAATGCTTCCACCTATCTCGAGTTCAGCGCGTCTTCCTGGGCTGAGTCGGATTTCATCGCAACAATGTCGCGGGAGGCTAATAGCGGCGTTTTGCTCGACGTGAACAACGTGTACGTCAGTTCGTTCAATCACGGCTTCGATCCGAAAGCGTACATCGATAAAATCCCCGCCGATCGAGTCATTCAGATCCATCTCGCAGGTCACACCCACAAAGGCACGCACATACTGGACACACACAGCGACTATGTGATCGACACGGTTTGGGATCTCTATCGCCATGCCTACCAGCGAATGGGCGGAGTGTCGACGTTACTCGAATGGGACGCCTCCATTCCAAGTTTCGAAATCGTACACAACGAGGCGTTGAAGGCACGCGAGCATCGCCAGAAGGCCGAAGCCGAGAAGCAAGTGGAAGAGGTCGCGTCCTATGCGGACTGATCTAGCCGGCATTCAAAGCTGGATGCAAGCCATTATCGTGTCCGATCCGGAATCCGAAATCCCCGAACGGGAGGCGCGTGAACTGGTGCTCCCATCGAAGACGCTCTCACCGATGGAACGCGTCGATATTTATCGCAGCATGTATCTGTCGCGGATGGTGGAAGCACTGGAGATCGATTATCCGGGCCTGGCGCAATATCTCGGAGCAGAAGGCTTCTATAATCTGGTCGCGCGCTATGTGGATGCGTATCCGTCAAAAAGCTATACGCTGAATCGCCTGGGCGACCGCCTCCCTGATTTCATCGCGAATCTAAACGACGTCAAGCGAAAAGATTTTCTGCACGACCTGGCGAGGCTGGAATCGGCGTTGAACGTGGCCTTCGACGCAGAAGAGACTCCTCCACTTACGGCAGAGGCGATAGCCGCAGTGCCGCAGGAAGCCTGGGAGAACGCGCGGATGAAGCCCATAGCCGCGCTCCATTTGCTCGAATTCCAATACCCGGTAAGCGAGTACTTAGGATCGGTATTAGACGAAGTACCGCCGCCCAGCATCAAAAAGAGGCGCACCTGGGTAGCCGCATACCGCAAAGAGTACGGCCTGAGGCGTCTGGATCTAACCCGCCCCGAATACGAACTCTTAAGCGATCTGGTGAACCAGAAAACAGTAGGAGAGGCAATCATGGCCGCCTGCACAAAGAAAGGAAAAACGAGAGCAAAGGAAGAAGATCTCTTCAACTGGTTTCAAACGTGGATGGCCCAAGGATTATTTCACAAACTCTTATTCATGTGAAGGCATATTTATTCGTGGCCAACAATCTGAGCCATCCAAGCTTTCTTCATTTCAGCCAACGTCGACTGAGTAGCACTCTCCAGAGCCTGCCCGAAATCATCCGCCCGCAAAGCCGCCGTCATAGCCTCGATTCCATTCCGCTCAACTAGAAATTTCACGAACGACTGGGACATGACATAGAAAGGAGCGGCCACGCCACTTCGGTCCTCGCCCATATTGGGAGGCTCGCCCACTGCACCAACGTACTGAACCACAGTCTTGCCACCGTCGCGAGTAAGCCAGCGGGCAGCGGCCTTGTCCACGCCTTTATTGCCGTCCCTGGCGAAAATCGCACCGTCATACCCGCCGATATGCTCGCTTACGTAGCTCTGCACGAATGATGCGAATCCTTCGGAAAGCCAGGTTTCGCAATGACGGCACGGTTCTAGGATATGCAGCGTCTCATGAAGGTACGGAGCGGACCGGTTCTGAACGCGCTCCAATGGCAGATAGATTACGCGTGAGCGCGAATGCGAAATCTCCACACGGCCGCTGACGAAATATTGGATCTTATCGGTGCGGGCTGGAAGCTTGAGGTAAGTCCGGATATCCTCGATCCCTTTGTTCACCAGGGCCGCAAACGCCTGCCGCTGTTCTTCAGTCAGCGCGTCCTGTTCAAAAAACACAACCGCCGAATCCATCTCGCAGCGAACGCCCCTATCGCGCAAATCCTGCGCAAGCTGGCGATCGGCCATCCACGCCTCACGATACGACTGCGGCCATGCGAGTACGGGCGCCACGAGCAGCATACAACCGGCGAGCTGCAATGCTGTTCGCGGCATTCGCTGATGTTCCGACGCCGTAATTCCAGTTGGAGTTACATGAAGCCATTCTTTTACTGATTACCGCCGCCCTCGCCGCGTCCGCGACCGGCCCGCAGGAGGTGCAGCGGCAAAGTTGGTCCAACCGTGTTTTCGCGGAGGCCAAACACGAGCATCGCTTTGTTCTCTTAAGTTTGCAAGCGGTGTGGTGCCCGTGGTACAACGCAATGGGCACGCGACTTACCAGGATCCCGCCCTCGTCGCGCCACTCAAAGCGCCGGAGACGACTGATCGCCAAACCAGCATGTGAGCGTAATTACGCTGGCGGAAATTCAAAAACAAGATCTGGAAGTCTGATCGTTGGGCATCGATCGTGGCGAGATCTTTGAAGGCATCGGAGCGGCCACCATCAATCGATGGAAAGCGCCATAACTCATGGGACCGTGGCCGTCGGCCCAAATGGGCCTGTCGCCTTCAGTATTTCACTTGCGTCATTTGATAATCTGGCTGCGGGATGACGTTCAGAAAAATCACACCTTATCTATCGGCTCTTGCGCTCGCCGCAACGCTCGCCTGCGCACAAGAGGTCAAGCATCACGCCGCCATCGGGTATTCGGACACGCCGGTTCTGCCCGGCCAGAAGTGGCGCGTCCACGATATCGATCGGCCGCGCCCGCCGATGGTGACACCCGGTGCGAATCCCGGCGATCCTCCCTCCGACGCCGTGGTGTTATTCGACGGCAAGAATCTGTCGCACTGGACCTCTTCGTTGAAAGGCCAGGAGGTCGCTCCGGCCTGGAAGGTCGAGAACGGCTATATAGAAGTTATCCCAGGCACCGGCGACCTCGTTTCGAAAGAAAAATTCGGCGATTGCCAGATCCACGTGGAATGGGCGACGCCCAGCGTGATCCAGGGCGAAAGTCAGGACCGTGGGAACAGCGGAATTCTGATCATGAATCGATATGAGGTTCAAGTGCTCGATTCCTACGGCAATGTGACCTATGCTGACGGTCAGGCGGGCGCGCTCTATGGCCAGTGGCCGCCGTTAGTGAACGCTTCGCGGCCGCCCGGCAAATGGCAGACTTACGACATCGCCTGGGTGGCACCGAAGTTTGAAGGCGGCAAACTTGTGAAGCCAGCGTATGCCACGGTTTTCCACAACGGAGTGCTGCTCCATGATCACCAGGAGGTTCTGGGTACCATGGTGCACCGCGCCGTCGCGGTCTATACTCCACACGGCGCTGAAGAGCCGCTCGGCCTGCAAAATCACGGAACGTATGTTCGTTATAGGAACATCTGGGTTCGGCGCGTCAAGGGCTACGATCAGCCGTAGAACGCATCATTTGTTTTGTCGCTCGCAAGGGTGAAGCAAGCGATCGCGCGGCCCTCAAATCTTCGTGCTCGAATGCCGATGCCATGAGATCAATCTCAGCCGGAGCGATGCCGAGTTTCTTCGCCTCCCGGCGCCAAGTGGCAACCGCCACCCCCACCTGCCCCGCGATCTTATGTGCCTCGTCCTCACCCAACTCGAAGTAACCAGCAACTCGGAGCGCCAATTTGAGCGAGGCTGTCCCGTCGTCAAGATCGATGGCCGTAGTAAGAACGCGCGGCTTGAGGTCGAGCCGAACGGGATTGAGGTCATAAGCAGGAGACAAACGCCATCCAGCGGTGCCGGCCCATAGAACGCCGTGATTGCGCAGATGATCGTCCGTGTTTGAAATCAAGATGCTGAATACAATCCGGCGCCACAACGCGCGCATCTCCTCCTTCGGCGCCGCGCCGTGCTGGCGGAGGACATCCACGAATTCGAGATAACTGCGTGCCTCGTTGTCTCTAGCGTCGAGCACACTCATGGCCGATAAGAATGGCAGCCGCATTCCTTGTGCCCGATCAAAACGGCGCAGCAGAAGGATAGATTTTTCGGCGCAGTTTCAAGACGCCAGGCGGGCACCGGTATACCGGCTTTCGACGCAAGCGTTAGAGCCACGGCCTCCCATAGGACCGTGTTTACCTCGTCCTCCTTATTCGGAAACTTGGCGATTGCCAGATGACCGTCGCGATCCCGGACCGACGCTTTTGGCCGGGCTCCACCGAGCGATGAGCCGGGTGCAAGCAACAGGCGCAAATCCTCATCCGTATCGGTATCGCCCAGCACATGCTCGGCCGCTGAAAGCAATCGTGGCAATTCGATTAGCGGCGGGATCGTTCCCGGTCCGTACTCTGCTGGAAAGGGCCCTCCTTCCCGCTCGGCAAAGCGAAGCGCACCCGCGCGCGCTTCGTCATCGACCATTAGCAGATAGTCGATTTCCCTGACCGTGCGAGGAGTCTCTCCCTGACGCTCTGCGCGCCGCCGTTCGGCCCGGCGCATCGAAACCCGTCCCCAACGGTCGGGCGCGGAGCCGCCAATGGTGCCGAATAGAGGTTTGTCGGAAGACGTGTGAAAAGGACCCGGCCCGAGCTTCAAGGCCGGCTCGAGGGAGAACCGATCAGGGTTAGCGAGCCACATCTTGTCGTGTTCAAAGGTTGTGCTCTCCCTGTCCCTGCGCATGTGCGTCCACAGTCGCCCGACGAAGTGGGTTGTGCCTTCAAGGTCTACATACACCAGCACGCCCTTATCCATTACTTCGCACCTGTGCCATCTGATTTCTTGGGCTTTGGTCCGCGCGAAAGCCGGATTCGCTCGGGCAGGTGTTCCTCTTCAAGCTCGAGCCCAACAGCATCGTGTCTGTGGTCGGCCACGTCTGCCAGTCGATCGGCCATGCCCATAATTGATCGGCCATGCCCATAATGAAGAGCACGGTGGCATAAGTGCCGAATGAGACGCCGCCATCACCCTTCTCGATTTTGCTCAGGGTTGTCCTGCTGATGGAGGCACATTGCGCCAGGATTGCGACGGGTAGCCGCCGCCGCCGGCGGGCATCGCGAATATCTCGTCCCAGCTTTCGAAGGGCGCGAATTACAGGAGTGGGCGTACCTTTAGCGTCCATAAACTTGATTCTTATGCTAATTACGTACAGTAATATGAACCTCAAGTCGATTCGAAGTTCAGCATAATTTAGCGGCGCACGAACGGCGTAACGCAACCTGTACCGAATCCCGCTACAGTAAGGTCATGCGGCCGTCTTTTTACGTTTGACAGCCGTCTGTACAATTACGGAGCCTATTAGTTGATCTTCCGGGAGGTCGAGGACCGCGATTTAATTTTGAAAGCGCGGCGAGGCGATGTGGAGGCCTACAACCTTCTCGTCTCGCGCTGGGACAGGCGTATCTTCAATTATTTATTGCGGTTAGTAAAGGATCGGGAAGACGCCATGGACCTGAGCCAGGACGTTTTCTTGAAGGCCTACCAGAACCTCTCTAGGCTTGAGGATCCGTCCCGGTTTTCGCCGTGGCTGTATCGCATCGCTCACAACGAAGCGTACTCTCTGCTCAGAAAGCGCCGGCCGGATGCCGAGTTGCCCCCGGAAACCGCGGAGAGCCTGGGGCGAAGCCGAATGTTGCCTCTCGAAGCCGGGCTGGCTGTGGAGCGGGCGATGTCGAAACTGAATGAAGATCAACGCGAGGCAGTGGTTTTGAAGATCTACCAGGGATTTAAGTTTGAGGAAATGGCCGAGATTCTGGAATGCCCGGTGTCGACGGTGAAGTCGCGCCTCTACACGGCGCTCGACCTCCTCAAGGAATCCCTGGCTCCCGTAGTACCCGTACAGATGCGAGGCGTGGAATGAGCTGTTCACCTTTTGATTTACGAGATTATTTATTCGGCGAGCTGCCTGCTGGCGACCGCCGCACCGTGGATTTACACCTGGCCGACTGCACGCGATGCCGCGAAGAACTGGATTCGCTCGACGTGACGCAGCGTGTATTGATGTCCGTTCGAGAAGAGGAGCCGCCCCGGCGGATCGCGTTTGTTTCGGACAAAGTGTTCGAGCCGGCATGGTGGCAACGCTTGTGGACCTCGGGCCGTGTCGGTTTTGCATCGGCGGCGCTGCTATCGATGGCAATCATGGCTCACGGTTATGTATCGCGGCCGATCGTGACGGAGCATGTCGCGCCACCGGCCCAATTCGATCAGGCCAAATTCGAAAGAGAGGTGACTAGCCGAGTGGAGGCGATCATCGCCGCGAGCGAAGTACGTCAGAAAGCCGAGATTCAAAAAGTCGCCGAGCAGCAGAAGAAATTGCAATTCGATTACAAGGCGGACATGCTCACGGCGGCAGAAAGCTACCGGCAGTTGCGGCGAAGCGTGGACCCGTATATGACGCAGCGGGCCTCTTTGGAAAGGAGCGGACAATGAAACTCACCGCTCTACTGCTTCTTAGCTCGTTCGCTTTCGGGGCCAGCATCCCGCCACCCCGCGTGACACGTGCCAGCGTCGCGGCCATGGAAGACAGCCTCGACAACCACATCATGAGGCTGCGCATAGACGCGCCATTCTATCTGGTCGGCGGGTCGCGCGGAATATACGTCGATGGTTACGGCGTTATGTTTGCCGTGGAACTGAATCTGGTGGCCACAAACCTCGTCTCGCTGTTTCGTCCGAAAGTTACCCAGGATGAATTGCTGAAGCTGAAACACGAAAAAGAACAGCGGCTACCCGTGCTGAGACAGGCGATGAGGCAAATACTCATCGATTCCGCCGGATCGCTCGATGGCGTCCCGCCTACGGAAAACATCGCCATCGGCGTGACATTGGTCTATCAGCAATGGGAGGAATCGGGTGGTCTTCCGCGCCAGATCGTCATGCAGGCGCCGAAGAAGATCCTGATGGAGGCGGCCAAGGGCAATCCCGCCGCGCTCGATGCCGGAGGACTGAAGGTCCAAGAGTTCAATTAATGCGCATCGGAGAAATGCTCATTGAGCGCGAGCAGATCACGCAGGACGATCTCGACCGCGCCCTGGAGCTGCAGAAAGAACGCGGTGAAAAGATCGGCAAGATTCTCATCGACCTTGGCTTCGTCGCCATGCGGGATCTGCTGGCTGCACTCTCGGACCAACTTCACGTTCCGCTAGTCACAATCGACGGAGCGCCTGCGGTTTCGCCTGAAACCGAAAAGCTGTCGGCGCGCTTTCTCCGCCAGTCGCGCGTGTTTCCCCTCGCGTTGCGCGATTCCACCCTCACGCTGGCGATGGCCGATCCGCTCGATTTCGAGACGATCGCCGCTGTACATTCCTCTACTGGACTAAAAGTCGAAACGGCGCTGGCAATCGAACAAGAGATTCTCGATGCCGTCGACCGGCACTACGGCGCGCAGGCCCAGGGCGCTTCCTCCACCACTTACGAAGCGGACATGGCGGAAGCATCGGACAATCTGGAGCATCTGCGGGACATGGCGAGCGAGGCGCCGGTCATCCGTATGCTGAACGCCATGATCGCGCAAGCGGTGGAAAAGCGGGCCAGCGACATTCACATTGAGCCATTCGAGAAGGAATTCCGCGTCCGATATCGCGTTGACGGCGTGTTGTATCAACAGGAATCGCCTCCGCGCGAAATGAAGGCGGCCATCATCTCCCGCGTGAAGCTCATGGCGCGTCTCAACATTGCTGAACGGCGCATGCCGCAGGACGGACGCATCAAAATCAAGACGCTCGGCCGCGACGTAGATTTGCGCGTTTCGACACTGCCGACCTTGTTTGGCGAAAGCGTCGTCATGCGCCTGCTCGATCGTTCTGCCGGCGATTTTTACGACCTGCGCAAGCTCGGGTTCGACGACCACATGCTGGCGCGCATGGAGCACTACACGTCGATGCCGCATGGAATCTTTCTCGTCACGGGGCCGACGGGAAGCGGAAAATCGACCACACTCTACTCCGCCCTGAAGCGGCTCAACCAGGCGGACAAGAAGATCATCACCATCGAAGATCCGGTCGAGTATCAGATGGACGGAATCAATCAGCTTCACGTGAATCCGCAGATCGAACTCACCTTCGCCAAGGGACTGCGGCACATCGTTCGGCAGGACCCGGACGTCATCATGGTCGGAGAAATTCGTGATCGGGAAACCGCCGACGTCGCCATCCGCGCGGCGCTCACGGGCCACTTTGTTTTTTCCACGCTCCACACCAACGATGCGCCCAGCGCGGTCACGCGGCTCACCGACATGGGCGTCGAGAACTATCTGATTTCCTCCTCGCTGGTCGCTGTGCTGGCGCAGCGCCTGGTCCGCGTCATCTGCCCCAACTGCCGTGTTCCGGCGGAGCGCCATTTGACTCCGGAAGCCGACATGATCGAAACTTTTCGCGGAGCCGGCTGCGACCGCTGTTTTGGTACTGGGTTCAAGGGCCGCATGGGCATCTTCGAGTTGATGGAGCTGAACGAAGAAATGCGCAAGAAGATCGTGGCCAACGACGATGCGGTAGAGTTGACCAAATCCGCGCGCCGCAACGGCATGCGCAATCTGCGTGAAGATGGATGGATGAAAGTTCGCAACGGCGTCACCACGGCGCGGGAAGTGATGCGAGTAACACAAGAGTTCTAAATGGCTGCATACCACTTCAAAGCGGTTACGTCGGACGGGAAAGCCCGCAGTGGTACGCTCACCGCCGAAACCGAAAAGTGGGTTGCGCAGGAGCTTCGCCGGCAAGGGCTGACGCCGGTTTATGTCGGCCTGCAGGAGAAGAAGAGTCTCGATCTGAAACTGCCGGTGTTCCACAAAGGGCGCCGCCGCGACGTGCTTTTCTTCACCCAAGGATTATCCACGCTGTTGAATGCGGGGGTCCCGCTTGACCGCGCGCTCAGCATCACCACCGAACTGACCGAGCGTCCCAGCTTCCAGCTCATCATTCAGGACGTTCTCCGAGTGTTAAAGGGAGGCAAGTCGCTGGCCGAAAGTCTCGCCACGCATCCCTCCTACTTTTCCGAACTGTACATCAACATGGTGCGAGCCGGAGAGGCCGGCGGATCGCTTGCCGCGGTGTTCGAGCGCCTGGCTGAGTTTGAAAATACTCGCGACGATCTACGGAACTACATCGTCTCTTCGCTGGTGTATCCGGCCCTACTGGCGACGGTCGGCACGGCTTCTATCCTGTTTTTGCTCACGTTCGTCGTCCCGCGCTTCGCATCTATTTTTGAACAGTCGCGCATCGCCATGCCATTGCCGACCAAACTAATGCTCGAGGCAAGCCGAATGATCAAGACATACGGTCCGGCCATTGCGGCGGCGCTGGCAGTGGCGTTCCTCGCGATCCAAACCTATATCCGGACGACCGGCGGACGACTTTGGTTCGATACGCTCCGGCTCAAAATCCCCGTCCTGGGTGACGCGCTGCTCAAAGCCGAAACCGCCCGATTCGCCCGCGCCATGAGCACGCTAGTGGCGAACAGCGTGCCACTGGTGCAATCCATCGCAATCGCCGGCGGCACGCTCAACAACAAGAAAATTTCCAATTCGTTGCAGCCCGTAATGCAAGGCGTGAAGCGGGGCGAGGGGCTCGCCGGACCTCTCCGACGTTCGGGCGAATTCCCGCCGCTAGCCTCGCATTTGATGAGCGTCGGAGAAGAAACCGGGCGTCTGGATTCCATGTTTTCGCAGATGGCGACTATTTATGAGAACGACACGCGCGTAGCCATCCGGCGGTTCACTTCCCTCTTCGAACCGCTGGTGATTCTCATCATGGGCATTATCGTGGGAGCATTAATCTTGAGTATTCTGCTGGCCATCACCAGCATCAATGACGTGGCGGTGTAACTATGAAAAATCGAAGAAGAACCAGAACGCAAGCCGGTGTGACCCTCATCGAAATGCTTGTCGTGGTGACGATCATCGCGCTATTCGCGGCGATCGTAGCTCCGAAACTCCTCGGACGCGCCGATGCGGCCAAAGTAACGGCAGCGCGCAGCCAGATGCAGCAGTTCAGCACGGCGCTCGGAATGTACAAGCTCGACACCAGCACTTTCCCGACAACGGAAATGGGACTGAACGCGCTGCGGAACCGTCCCGAGGGCGTGACGCAATGGAATGGACCCTACCTTCCGCAGGATGTTCCGAACGACCCGTGGGCGCATCCCTACATTTATAAATATCCCGGCGACCACGGCGACGAACCGGACATCAGCTCGCTCGGGGCCGACGGCCAGCCGGGCGGCGACGGCACGAATGCGGATATCCTGAGCTGGAAGAGTCAATAAGTGCTGGTGCGGTCGCAATCCGGCGTCACGCTCATCGAACTGATGGTGGTTGTCGCGATCATTGGTCTCATCGCGGCTATCAGCTTCCCATCGGTGACTTCGGGTATAGACTCGCTCCGGGTTAATCAAGCGGCGAACTCCATTGTCAGCTTCTTGAACAGCGGCCTCAACCGCGCCGACCGCCAGCAATTGATTGTCGAAATCATCGTCTCCACGGCCGAAAATACTCTGACCATGCGCTCGGTCGATCCCAAGTTTCTTCGCACACTGGAGATGCCGCAGGGCGTGAAGATCGCGCGAATTCTGCCCGAGATTCCCGGACAGGAACAGCAGCCACCAGCACGCGCCTACATGCTCTACCCCGGCGGTACGGTTCCGCGCTTCGGCATTGAGCTGACGAACCGGCGAGGCGATCTTCGCTTCGTCCGTGTGGACCCGATCACTGGCTCACCGATCATCGAGAGGCCGCAGTGAACAGGCGTGGTTTTACCATTCTCGAAGTCCTGGTCGCGACAACGATCATGGCTATCGCGGTCACTGGCCTGCTCTCCGCACTATCTACGTCGCTCCGCAACGCATCAAGACTAACCGACTACGATCGCGCAGAACTCCTGGCTCGCAGCAAAATGGACGAGTTGCTTGTGGCCAAAAAGCTGCCCCGCAACACGCCTCTCCAGGGAACCTGGCCGCAGACGCAGAACGCCGGACTTGTAGCCGGCTGGCGTGCGAACGTGACCATGTTCGAAAGCGCGCCGCATCCCGCCCCCGGCTTTTATGCGGTCGATCGCGTCCAACTGGAAGTGTGGTGGATGAGCGGCGATCTCCGCAAGAGTTTCGTGCTGGACGGCTACCGGAGAACCATCCTGGGTCCGAACGATTTTGGTCCCGGAGGTATTCCTCAATGAGACGTAACGACTCTCTAACGGTCGCGGCTCTGAATCACCACCTCCGAGCCGCGCGCGTGAGCAAGCGATGCCCGGAATCCGGCATCACCCTCATGGAACTCCTCGTCGCCATGGCCCTCCTCAGCCTGCTCTCCGTAAGCATGCTGTTCGCCATCCGAATCGGCCTCAGCGCAATGGAGAAATCCCAGGACAGATTGCAAACCAATCGGCGTGTCATGGGGGTTGAAAAAGTATTCTCCGCGCAACTGGCCGGCTTCATGCCTGTAAAAGCAGATTGCCAATCGCCCAGCGGTCCCATCACCCCGCTGCCATTTTTCCAGGGCGAACCCGCCACCCTCCGCTTCGTCTCCAGCTATTCGCTGCAGGAAGCAGGCCGCGGCTATCCGCGGATCCTGGAATTTCAAGTGGTTACCGGAGAGCAAGGCCTCGGCGTGCGGCTCATCGTCAACGAAATTCTCTACACTGGACCGAAGTCCACTGGTACGCTCTGCGCCGGCACGCGTTCCGATCCGCTGGCTGACGGAGTGCTGCCCTTATTCGGCCCGGTGGCGATCGGAAATTTCTCGTTCGTCCTCGCGGACAAGCTCGCTTACTGCCGGTTCAATTACAAAGAGGAAAAGGCAAATCAGACGGAGCTCACTGAGAAGTGGAGCGCGAGTTGGCACAAGCAGCGCCCGCCCGCGGCCATCCACGTGGAGATGGGACCGCTCATTCCCGACCCGGCCAAGTTGCAGCTACTCGATTTCACCGCGCCCATCCGCGTGAATCGCGATTCGATGATGAAGTACGGCGACTGATGAATGCCAATCGAAAAGGCGGAGCGCTTCTCGCTGTCCTCTGGCTCACCGCCGCTCTCTCTGCGATTGCGTTCACCGTAGCCAACTCCGTGCGCGGTGAAACCGAACGCACGGCCACGGCTAGCGAAGGCCTCCGCGCCTATTACCTGGCGGCGGGAGGCGTGGATCGCGCCACCAACTACATCTTCTGGGGCCCGCAATATCGGAAACCGGACGGCTCGCCCATGTTTTACGACCGGGGCATGGCACGCCTGTACTTGCAGTTCCCCACCGGCGCCGCCATGGTGGAAGTGATTCCCGAAACAGCGAAACTCAGCCTGAATCAAGCGCCTCCGGCCGAACTGAATTCACTCCTCATCAACCTGGGCGCGCCACCCCAAAAAGCCCAGGAAATCGTCGCCGCGATAGTCGATTGGCGCACCCCCGGCCCCCCTGGTCCCTTCGACCAATTTTATTCAACCGTCGCTCCGTCTTTTCGTGCGCGCCACGCGTCTTTTGAAGAGTTAGAAGAACTTCTCCTTGTGAAGGGCATGACCCCAGAGTTGTTTTACGGAAGCTTTACGCGCGATCCGCAAGGCCGGCTGATACCAATACCCGGCCTGCGGAATTGCGTTTCCGTTTACAACGGGGTGGGCCCGGTGGATGCGAATACCGCCGAGCCTGCCGTTCTGGCCACCATCGGTGTGCCTCCGCCGTCCATCGCCGCGATCGTCGATCGCCGCCGCTCAGCCCCATTCAAGAATTCAGGAGAGCTGCAGTCCACCATTCCCGCCGGGCCCGCCTCGGGACGCCTCGCCGTAGGAGGCAACACGGTTTATACTCTACGCTCCACAGCCCAGATTCGCCTCCCCGATGGCCGATTTTCCGATTTGCGCCGCACGGTCGGGGCCGTCATCAAGCTTCGTGAAGCTGGATCTTTCCCGCCAGTAGAAACGCTCCGGTGGTATGACAACTACTGATTTTCGAAAGTGGCTCGCAGTCGGCACCGGTGTCGGCATCGAGATCGGCCCGCAGGAGTTGCAGGTCACCATCGCGCGCGTTCGTCCCAACGGCATTGCGGTGCTCGGTTCGGCAAACGTTCTTGGCTATACCACCAGGCCCGCCGCCGAATGGGGCGGGGAACTCCTCACGTTCCTCAAAGAACTCAGTTGTAGCCACATCGCCGCCACCGTGTTGCTTCCCCGGCGCGATGTTCTGGTCCGCCAGATTCATCTGCCCGGAGTTTCCGACGACGATCTCACGTCAGCCGTCGCGTTGCAGATCGATTCCCTCCATCCTTTCCCAGAGGAAGACGTCGCTGTCAGCTTTGCGCGAATCGGCAAAACGCCGTCGGTGCTCGTCGGTATCACCAGGCGTGAGGTTATCAACTACTACTGGAATCTCTTCGCCGAAGCCGGCGTTAAGGTCGCATCGTTCACGTTCTCCGCGGTTGCCGTCTATTCGGCCCTACGCTCGCTGACCGCAGCGCCGTCGCAAGGTTTTCTCGCGCTGCACGCGGTCAACGGCGACGTGGAAATTTACGGCGAGAGCGAAGCCCGCCCGATTTTTTCAGCCAGCTTCGATCGCACAAACGACCGCGCCATCGCTCAGGCGATTTCGGAATTGCGCCTCGACCCCGCCTCCATCCCGGTTTCCGTCGAACAGATCCTACCCAAGCCGTCGGTTTTTCCGCCGAATCACGATCCATCGAGCGAAACATTCGGCGAGCACGCCATGCCCTATGCCACGGCCATCGCCAGCGCGTTGCCATGGCCGTCGCTTTCAGTAAATCTGCTGCCGCCCGAGCACCGTCAATCCAGTTCGCGAATTCGTCTTATCCCGACCTTGATACTGGCCGCCGCCCTGATCATTCTTCTCGCCGGCTTGCTGGCTGAATCGAGCTACGAGAAGAAACGCTATCTCAATTCCATCCAGAACGAGGCGAAGCGTATCGCGCCGCAAGCCCAGCGGGTGGATGCCATCGATCATGAAATCGCCAGGCTCCGCGCCCGCACAAAACTTCTCGATGAATTCCGCAAACACACCGCGTCGAATCTGGATGCGTTGGGCGAACTCACCAAACTGCTGCCGCCCCCCACATGGGTCACCGGTCTCGATGTTCAGACCGACGGCATCACGGTAAGTGGTGAAACCGAGCAGGCAGCCGCACTGCTGCGCGTGATCGACAGCTCGCCCATGTTTGAGAATTCTGAATTTGCCATGTCACCCACGCGCGCGGCCAACTCCGAGATATTCAGCATTCGAGCGCGGCGGAAGGTGCCAAAATGAGCCTTTCTGAGCGCGAAAAGCGCCTTGTCATGCTCCTCGGAGTCTCGCTCGTGTTTGTCCTTGGCTACTACTTGCTGACGCCCGGCACAAACACAACGCAGGTAGTGAGCGTCACCGATTCAATCCCCATGGCCGAGAAGCGTCTGGAAAAACTGCGTGAGACCGCCGCGCTGGCGCCCGGCCGCGAAGAAGCATTGAAGAAAGTGAGACTTGAGCTCGCTGAGCGCGAGAAAGGCGTCATCCAAGCCGGCACCGCGCACGAGGCGCAAGCGGATCTGCTGCAGATTCTCAATCGAGTCGGCAAGGCGCAGGCCCCGCCGATCGAAATGCGCAGCAGTGAGATGGGCCGGATCGGCAGGCTGAGCGACGACTATGGCGAAGTCTCGGTGTCCGTCTCCTTCGACTGCCACATCGAACAACTTGTGAACTTCCTCTCCGACCTCACCAGCCAGAAAGAGATCATCTCCAATTCCGAGGTGCGAATCGGAAGCACAAATCAAAAAGACAAGATGATGCCGGTACGGCTCACGCTTCATGGAGTGGTGCCGCGCAAGCTAATTCCGGCGGAGAAGAAGGGGATTGCGTTTTGAAGCACAAACTCCTGCTCCTCAACTTGCTGCTCCTGGTCCTCATTGTCCTGGCCGGCCTCGAGTTACGACGCCGCTGGCACGAAGAAAAAGTATATGAAGAGCAGGTGCTGCGGAAAAGGATTCCGGTTGCCGCGCCGCCCGTGATCCAGCCAGCGCCGAAAGTCGCACCAGTAGCGCCGGCGAAGTATGCAGACGTCGCCAGCCAAATGCTGTTTGCCAAGGATCGCAATCCGAACGTTTTTGTTGAACCTCCCAAGCCGCCGCCTCCCGAAGAGATGCCGCCGCTGCCGTTCTATTACGGATACATGGATTTTGGCGGCGGACCCACGGTGATGATGGCGGAAAAGGCCGGCGGCAAACAAAAAGGCTACCACCTGAACGACGCCATCGGCTCTTTCAGGCTTTTGGCCGTCAATAACAGAGAGGTTCTTTTTCAATGGAAGGACAAGAAGGTTTTGAAGCGTCTCGACGAGCTGGTGGATAAACAGGCTGCCGTCGCCGCCGCACAGTCGCCACCGGCTGCCGTGGCGTCGAAACCGGCCGCAGCCCCGCCCCCGCCGCCACCGGCCGAAGCGAAACCCAGCGCCGTATCGATTGGAGCGGATCTGAAGGCCTGCCAACCTGGTGACAGTTCGCCGGCCGGAACCATAGCCGACGGATACAAAAAGGTAACGTCCGCCACGCCGTTCGGCCAGAGCTGCCGCTGGGAAGCAGTGAAGTAGTGTGCTCAACGAGGGAATTCTTATGAAACATCTTTCGATTTTTTATCTAACCGCGATGCTCTGTGGAATCGCCTGGGCGGATGAGGCCCAACCGGCGCAACCTGCACCCAAGGCCGGCAGGAAGCAACCCAAGACTGCCGCCTCGAAAGCGGCTAAGCCCGCGGCCACTCCAGCACCGCCTGCCGCGCCTCCGGTGAAGGACACTCAGGTCCCAACCGACGCGGTGCGAATCAACGACAACACCTGGCAGAAGGCGGATGAGCAGGGACACCTCTGGAACTACATCAAGACGCCGTTCGGTGTAACGAAAGTGTACGCCAACGCCGCCCAATCGTCCTCTAACCTCCCGCCCGCCGCGGCCGGTTTTACGGCGGTCGAACACGGCGACAGCATTGAGTTCGGGCGCGACACGCCCTTCGGCCGGCAGAAATGGACGAAGAAAAAGACCGACCTGAACGACGATGAGCGCGCCATCTGGCTCCATCAAAGCGGCCAGAAACAAGACGCGCCGAAGTCCCAGGAATAAACGATGAGAATTGTCAGGATCACCTCGAGGCTTCTGATCGCCGGGTTGGCCAGTGGACTCGTAGCGCAGCAACCCGCGAGGCCTCCAGCGCCGCTGCCGGGCCAGACTCCGGTAACGCAGCCTGCACCGGCTCCGGCGACACCAGTTCCGGCAACACCTGCAGCGGCGCCCGCGCAAGCCCCCGCGCAAGCACCCGCGACGCCGCCCGCCCAAGCCCCGGCCGCCGCCCCACCGCCTCAAGCAGCCCCGGCGCCCGCTCCTCAAGTGACCCCAGTCACCATGGGGAGCATGCAGAACGCGTCGCTTACCGAGGTGATCGACATTCTCGCGCGTCAACTCAAAATCAACTACATCATCGACAAGGGAGTCACGGGTTCCGTCACCATCAACACCTACGGCGAGACAAAGAATCTGGATATCCGTTCGCTACTCGATCTCATTCTGCGTATCAATGGCGCGGGCATGGTGCAGGAAGGCGATATCTACCGCATCGTCCCGATAAACGCAATTCAAAGCTTGCCATTGAAGCCGGAAGTCAACGCCAAAGACATCCCGGAAGACGACAGGCCGATGTTGAATCTCATCTTCCTGAAATACGCGGCAGTAGCCGACATGGCTGCGCTGTTAAAACCGTTTCTCAGCGAAGGCGCTACCGTCACGGCGTACGCTCCGGCTAACCTTCTGTTCGTGCTCGACAGCCGCCGCAGCATGCACCGCCTGATGGAGCTCACCTCTATTTTCGACAGCAACGAATTTGCCGCTCAGCGAGTGCGTCTCTTTGAAGTAAAGGATGCCCGGCCGAGCGATCTCGCCAAGGAGCTCGACGGCATCATTAAATCGATTTCGCTGGCCGAAAAAAACGCGCCGGTGAAATTTTTGCCCATCGACCGCATTAATACGATAGTCGCCGTAGCGCCCAGCCCGGGCGTTTTCGACGAGATCGCGAAATGGATCAAGAAGCTGGATGTTCCTATAAAGATCACCGCCGGATCCATCGACAACTACGTGTACAGAGTGAAATACGGACGCGCCGAACTGATTGCCGGAGCCATCATGCAACTCTACGGCGGCTATCCCGGTGGCGGTTTTGGAGGAGGAGGTGGCGGCGGTTACAATCCCTTTCCCGGCGCGGGCATGCCTGGCGGCCCGTACGGAACCGGCGCCGGCTCCTATAGTGGCGGTCTTGGAGGAGCTGGCGGCGCGGGCATGTACGGTGCCGGCGGCATGAACTCCTACAATGGCGGCAACAACTACGTCAGCCCCTATGGCAATGCACCTGGCGCCGCAATCTCGCCTGCGACCATTCAGCAGGTTACAGGGATAGCACCCGGCGGCGCAGCCCCTGGAACCGACCAAACTGGAAATTACCTGCAAGGTTCAGCAGCCGGTCTCGGAATGGGCATGCCCCGCATCGTTCCCAATCCCAACGACAACACGATTCTGATTCAGGCTTCCCCACAGCAATACGCCAGCATCTTGAAGCTGCTGAAAGATATCGATGTCGCGCCGCGCCAGGTGCTGATTGATGCGCGGATTTATGAAGTCGATCTGTCCGGAACTCTTTCGAACGGAGTCTCCTACTATCTCGGCCAGCAGGGCTCGAAAAATCTTCCCGCGGTCGATTCAAACAAAGTCATCGCAAGTCTGGCTGGGTCGCCATTGGGTGTGAGTCTATCCGCTGGAGCGCTAATCGGGCAAAGCCGGCAGTTCTTAGCTTTCCTTACCTCTGCCGAGGGCCAAAGCCGATCTAAAGTGATTTCAGCGCCTAGCATTATTGCCACCGACAGCATTTCTGCGTCCATCAACGTCGGCGATGAAGTTCCTACACTCACGGCGACGGTTGGAACCGGCCTTCAGAGCAGCGGCACCTCGCTGTTCGCCAATCAGGTGCAGAACCGGAATTCGGGCGTTACGCTTAGCATCCTCGCCCGGATAAGCGTCAGCGGAATCGTCACATTGGTAATCAACCAGGAAGTGAGTTCGCCTGAAGCCTCGCCAATCGCCAGTGGAATCGACTCGCCATCCTTTTCCAAACGATCCGTCCAAACCCAAGTGACCATGCAGGACGGAGACACGATCGCTATCGGTGGGATTATCAACGAAACCACTACCTGGGATAGCAATGGTTTCCCTCTGTTGCATCGGATTCCCATTCTAGGCTACGCCTTTGGCAATAAGTCCTACAGCAAGAAACGCACGGAGCTTATTATCTTCATGAGGCCGCGCGTCATCTACGACGCCACCCAGATGGTCGACGCGAGCGATGAATTGAAGAACGAGTTGAAGAACACGCGGAAAGTACTCAGGGACGAAGAAAAATAGCTCCCCGGGGGCCGCGGGCCTCGCACGCAACTCGGCAGCCTTCGGCAGGGTTCCTAGTACAATAGCCAACACCGGATGAAGAACCCGCCCGTCCTTTGTCTTTTTGCTGTTGCCTGCTGCGCCGCATTTGGTCAATCCACCACTTCCGACGTGGGAACCGGTGCGCCCACCGATGCCATCCGGCGGAGCTTCCTCGCCGCATACTTCCGTAACACGTTTTATGTCCAACTGTCGCTGCCCCCTATTGCCAACGTAAAGAAGTTCGGGTCCACCGGTCTCATCCAGGAGTTCAACGATGCGGCCAAAGACAGCGGGGTCAAACTCGCTCTGGTGAAGGCCAATATCAACACGCAGCCCGCCGACGGAAGCGATGTCTTCCAGGTATTCGCGGCGATGTATGCCTATTATCAGGTCATCACTCAAGCGACTGCCGGATATCCCACAATGGACACTGGGACGTGCCCCGACCAGACGTGTCAATACCAGTTCTTCGACAAGCCCTCTGCGCTCTTCACCTATATCGCCGGCGTCAATAGCGGCCAGAGTTTTTCTGCCATCGACCCTTTTTACACCAAGTGGGTGGGCCTCGGCGGCATTAACGGCATGGGCGGGGCCACCAGCGCCGCGACGGCCAGTCTCGTATCGGGAGCCGCGAGTGCGTCCATCGCCACCATTCAGACCTTCGAGCAGGGTGCGATTTTCAATATCACCGCCGGATTACTGGTGGGAAAGCTTGCCGCGGTGAAAGAGCCCATTTACGACCTCTACACCCAGAACGGCGGCTACGGCGGATCGCTCGGATTCCCTACAAACGATGAGGTGACGCTTTCCAGCGGTACCCACCAACAGACCTTTGAAGGCGGGACCATTCAATATGCTCCCGGCGGCTCGCCAGTCATCCTGTTTCCGGTGAGCGCGCTTTCGATCACCGCTGGTGGCTCGACGGTCCAGATGAATCTCGGGGACACGCTGAACGTTCAGGCGAATGCTTATTCCGTCACAGGACAGCAATTGATCGGGCGCGCCATCACGTTTGTCTCGACCAACAGCCACGTCGTCAGCATTCAAAGCAACGGCGCGTCGGCGACTCTAACCGCGGTAGGCGGCGGGACCGCCAGGATCACCGCCGTGAGCGAGGGCAAGGTCAGCCCAGCCATCACATTCTTCGTGAAGGCGCCATGCTGTCAAATTGGAGAAGGCGCGCCAACCGCGGCCATGACACAACTCTTCCAGGATGCCGTCACGCGCAATCGCCTGGTGGTGAAAACGCCCGTCGCTACCCCGGTTCGACGCGTGGGTGCTGGTTATGTGCAGGACCTCCAACCGGTCGACCCGGCATCTACTGTGCGTTACCTGGTCGCGATTTCCGATCGAACTCCTGCGGCGTATGTGGTCACCGGCGGAATTCTGGAGGAATACAGCCAGCTCGGAGGGCCGTCCGGCAGCTTGGGATATCCAACGTCCGATCCAGTTTACGATGCGGCGCTCACCGGCCGTCAGCTTTTCCAGAACGGAGCGATTGCCGGAATACCGCCTCTCGTCGTGACCGCCCCGATCCTCCAGAAATGGACGCTTCAGGGGTATGAAGCAGGACCCGCCGGGCAGCCCACGGCCGGTCTCGATACGTTCGTCACGTTTAGCGGTACGCCCGGGCAGTCGCAAGTTTTCAAAGGCGGGGCGATGTATTTCGCGACGTCGGGCGCTCAGGTAAACAAAGTGTATTTCGTCACCGGCTTGGTTCTCGCGCAATACACCACCCTCAGCGGTCCGCGAGGACAGCTTGGCCTTCCCACCACCGACGAATCTTTAGTCTCGGGTCTCCACCATCAGGATTTCGAAGGCGGCTACCTGGAATACGCCTCCGGCGACACGCAGGCGAAACTTACAATTCACGCGCGAACTCCGTCCATCACGGCGGCGCCGAGTGCGGTACTGGCCGGAACTCGTGTTCGCGTCGTGGTCGGCGGATTTGCAAACGGTGCCACCATCCGCGTTTCACTCACCGGACAGCCCGACTTTCTAGTCCCCACCACCACTGGATCATATTTCTGGGACCTCTTTGTTCCCTCCAACGCGTCCCCAGGTCCCATCACGGTCCGCGCCGTGGATACTGCCAACACTTCGGTCAGTGCGCAGGGGGGCTACACTGTCCAATCGTCCGCGAACCTGCAGGCGCAACTAGTAAAAGTGAGCGGGGATGCCCAGACCGGCGTACCGGGGGCATTGCTTCCGCAACCTCTTGTAATCGCGGTCCGGGATCCCAACGGAAATCCTCTGCCGGCCATCGCCGTACAATTTGCCGCTTCACCAGGAGCCCAGGTGTCGGCCGCCAGCGCCGTTACGGACTCCACCGGTCAAGCCACCGTGCAATTGCGGCTCCCGTCCTCTGAAGGAATCTCGCTAGCCACAGCCAGTGCGGCCAGCCAGGTAGCCACTTTCAGTGCCAAATCCGCCCAGGTGTCTCTCGTCAATTATCCAAAACTCGTGCAATCCGGGACGGCGACGATCGGCAGCGGGACGGCCACCATCGCCCAGAAAGGCTCCATGCTGACCGCCGTGGCCGCAATCATCCGCTACTATCAACAACGTGGCGACGTGCCCATGCCGAACGGGTTGGGCGATCCCGGCATCCTCAATACATTTCTAAGCAAGGATTGCAATTTCGATACGCAGGGCAATCAGATCTGCGATGGTTTTATTTCGCCCACGCAGTCGAAAGAGCAATTCGTTAATCTGTGGCGGCTGACTGATTTCGCCGGCGGCGCTCTCGACGTCTCGCCCGAAACTCCCGACCCAGCGGTGATGCGTGATTTCATCGCGCAAGGAACACCCCTTCTGCTGGCCTTAGCCCTCACCGCCAACAATGTGTCTGCTGGAGCACATTTCGTCGTCGCCATAGGAGTCGGATCAGACGGATCGATCCTGGTACATGATCCGAATCCCGCCTTCAACCGGGCAGCGCTATCAGAGTATCTGAATGGATTCGCGGCCGGCAGTGTTCAGTGGAAAGGTACGCTGACCGGAGCCGTCCGTCTCCTGGCACGGACGCCCAGCCCCACAGGTTTCCTGGTTTTGACATCAAGCCCCGGCACCTCGAACGCTAGTCTCGCCGTCAACTCTCAGGTGGGCGCGTGCGGTGTCACATTGGCCTATCCGGACGTGATCGCAGCAGGCGACGGATCGTCCCTCCCCGGCGCGACCATATCACAGCGATATTGCGACGGCGCACAACCCGCATACCAAATCGATCTAACCGGATCCGGAGTGTTCGACGGTTCCGTTACAGATCTGGGGCCATTAGGATCGAAATTCGACCTTTCCGGGTCCGGCCAATCCTCATTTAAAGCCAATCGCCCAACGGAGCAGCTCGCCGTGACGGCCCAGGATCTCAGTTTCGCATCCAGCGGCGTTGTAAACGCCGCCACTTTCACCGCCGACATCGCTCCAGGAGGTCTTATTTCGATCTTCGGAAGCGGTCTCGCGAAGGCGGGAGGGACCACGTCCGTACAGATCAACGGCGAGACCTCCCAGGTCCTCCTGGCGCTTCCGTTTCAAGTGAATGCAGTGGTTCCCCTCGATTCGCCGCCGGGAAATCAGGTGCTTCGGATTGTCTCTCCGTTCGGGACAGCGGATCAGCAAATCGGAATTCAGAGTCTGGCTCCGCAAATCTTCCGCCTGGCGCCCACGCTGCTCAGAGTACCGTCGTCAGATACAACGAGAGGCGCAATTTTGAACCAGGACGGGACCATAAATCAGCCGGCGAACCCCGCCCGCCGTGGTGCAATAGTTGTAATATTCGGAACAGGATTTGGGGCAGTATCGTCAGGGCAGCCATTATCGACTACAACGGTTCCAGTTACTGCCAAATTCGGCAGCCGTACGGCTCCGGCCAGCTTTGCCGGGTTGGCGCCCGGGTTTGTGGGTCTCTATCAGGTGAACGTGGCGGTTCCCGCGGACCTGCCGCCGGACCTCGCCGTATCCCTATCTATCCAGCAAGGCAACGTAGTCAGTGCGCCTGTTGAAATCTCGATTCAGTGAGCCAAAATGCCGTTCAACCGAAAAATCTTGACGTTCAGCCCGCCACCATGTTGTAATTATGGCCTGTACAGTACACTGAAGGATAACCTAAAACATACTAGGCTAACATTTTAAGCTTGACTTGTCTTTGGGATAGTGTTATCAATATTCTGACTGCGTCTAAGGGTTAGAGCGGCGTTCATCTGTACGAATCCCGCGAGCACAGATAAAGAAGAATGAGAAGTCGACAACAAGAGTTTGAGCTTGTGAAAGCAGGTTTGAGGCTCAGGTTGAAAAAAGAACTTCCGTCAATTCAATTCAGAAACTTCACAAGGAGAAGGAAATGGTAGATTTTCGCAAGTGGTTTCCTGCTCTAGCCGTGGCAGCTTTTTTTATAGGCTCCGCAGTAACGGCTAGTGCACAGATCACGCCGGCTTTGAGCTGCGTATCAAACGCCGGCGCTACACCACTGGTTCGTGCTGAAGGCATAACCGAACTAGTTGGTGATGTAGTCCTGAACTGCACCGGCGGTATCGCAACACCGGTTGGGCAGCAGGTGCCTGCAGTTAACATTCAGGTATTCTTGAACACGAACATTACGAGCCGCCTCGATTCAAGCAGCACGTTCAGTGAAGCGCTTATCATTATTGATGATCCGCTTCCGGCTAACTTGGTTCCCTGCACTACGTCAACTTGTGTCGTACAGGGCTCGGGTGTCGGTACGGGCGTCAACTTTAAGTCTGGCGGCGTGCCGAACGTATACCAAGCCCGTACCTCCGGCGCGAACTCGGTGACCTGGCTCGGTGTACCCGTCGATCCTCCGGGAACGAACGGAACCCGCACCCTCCGCATCACCAATGTCCGCGCGAATGCCAGCCAACTCGGCACTTCGTCCACGCTGATTCCGACCCAGATCACGATGTTCATCTCGATCGTTCCTCAGCAGGCGTTGCCGTTGAATAACCCGTCCCAGACGGTTGCGTATGTTTCGAAGGGTCTCAACTTCTCGCTGCGCAAGCCTGATAACTCTGGTTCCACGTCTGGCGTCACCTTCCTGCAGTGCCTCAGCAACAACAAGGACATTTCGGGTGACAATACAAAGGCTCTCAATCTTACCGCTGGCGGCATCTCGTTCCTCGCCCGCTTCTCGGAAGGGTTTGCTACAGCCTTCAAGCGAAGAAATAACGCTATCAATGCAAGCGCTGATACCGCACCCGCACCTACCAATCAGGACAACGTGGGCGGTCTCTGTAGCTCGACTGTAGCTGGTCAGTGTATTGGTGGCCAGTACTTCACTGAAACCGGCTTCTACGGCGGGACCACTGGTCCTCTGTCGGGCCAAGCCAACGGTTTGAGTACGGCTGGTTTGGCTGATACTGGAACCCGGTTGATGCTGAACTTCGCTAGTGTGCCCGCAGGCGCTCAGATTTTCGTGGGTGTGTATGAGAACGGCGGAACCGCAGCTACCAGCCGCGTTCGTCTCGTCAGCACCGATGCCAATGGCGCTGGTGCGTTCAGCGCAGTCACCGCGACCTCAGCCGGTCCGCCGGCGCTCGCCCCGGTCGCCATTACTGGCGGTGCCGGTGTCGCTGTCTACGAAGTCATGCATTCCGACCCGCAATCCTCGGAGAACATTGATGTCCCGGTCGTGGTAGCCTTCACGTCCAGCACGGCCACCAATGTTCCTGGTCTTGGCACTGCCACCGTCACTGGTAGCTTTGCTCCGATCAGCACTGTCATCACGCAGAGTTCCTCGGCTCCGATCCCGCGTTTCATCGCCTCGCCGATTAACGCGACTGCCTTCACCATTAATGCTTGCTCCACGAACCTGCTCTTCCCGTTCGTTGCCAATCAGGCGGGCTTCGATACTGGTCTCGCGATCGCCAACACGTCGCAGGATCCGTTCGGCACTTCAACCCAGAGTGGCGCTTGCATCCTGAACTACTACGGCAACACCAACGGTGGCGCGGCTCCGGCCAAAGTCACCAGCCCTGTTGTCCCTGCTGGCACCGAGTTGATCTGGCTGCTCTCCACTACCAGTGGCGGCATCCCGGCGACCCCGGGCTTTGAAGGCTACATCATCGCTCAGTGCGCCTTCCAGTATGCTCACGGCTTCGCGTTCATCACGGACGTCGGTGCTCAAAAGCTTGCTGAAGGTTACCTTGCGCTCATTCTCGATGCACCTATCGCGACCAGAGGCACCCAGAGCGAAACGTTGGGTCAGTAACTAGTAACTTAGCTGTGAAAAAGAGGGGAGTTCGCTCCCCTCTTTTTTTTATATCTATCCCCTTCCTTGTTCCCCCGCGAAACACTTGGTGATACACTACCAGTGGTACCCGCGTCCACTCCAATACAAGAGGTGTGCATGTTCATATTTAAACGCTTGGTCCCCGCATTTTTGTGCCTGACCGCGTTCTTTGGAACTCTCTCTGCCCAAACGAGAAACGTCTTCGTCCTGCCCCCTGCCGGCGGCACGAGCGTGCAGGTTTACAATGCGGATACCTTTAGCCCAGTCGGCAGTTTTGGAACGACGCCGGCTCCATTTCTCGTTATATCGAACGTTCAGGGCACCAAGTATTACGTAATATCAAAATCCGCATCGAATACGGTCATTGTTCTCGATTCGAATTTTAATGCGACCGCGACCCATTTCAGTCTAGGAGCAAACGCCGACGCGGCGGCCCTAACCCCTGATGGCAAGCGCCTGGTGGTTCTAGCCGGAGGCGTTCATCTGATCGATACGACCTCCGATACCGATCTGACTCCCAATGGTATCGCTGCGGGAAACCCAACAGACTTAGTCATCAGCCAGGATTCGACGCGAGCCTTCGTGCTCAGCAAGACGCTTCAGCAGGTGACTGCGATCGACCTTGTCGGCAATGTCGCGACCAATCTCAGCTTTCCGTTCGCCGGCTCCAGCGCCTATATTTCCATCGCGCCGAACGGATTGCTCTATGTCTCGGCCATCAACCGAATATTCCAAGTGAACCCCACCACCATGCAGCAAAGCGGCGAGATTGACGTGACCGCCTACCCCAACAAGCTTTTCTTCACGCCGGACGGACATTATGCACTCTTGGCAAACGACCAGCCGGTCAGCGGAAGTACGTCACTCATTTTGGTGGATCTCACAACCAAGCAGGTAACCGCTACTCTCCCGGGAAACACTCCGACCGCCAACTTCAAGTTCGACTCGATCATCATAACCGGCAACTCCAGCGCTTACGTCCACGATGCAAATTCGCAGAAAATATACCAAATCACGATTCCTGCTATTGGCGGATCGGAAGCGACGTTCGGCAACGGCACCTTCCAGGGAGCCTTGGGCCTTGTCGCTTCCAACGAAGCTCCCAGTCCCCACTTTTTGTACGTCACTACGAGCAACTCAATCAATCAAGTGGACCTGACGCCAAGCGGGAACCTGACTGTCAAGCCGTTGGGGCTTGCTGCTGCTCCGGGACCCCTCAATTTCACATCGTCCGCGGGTACCGGAGCACCGGCGACCATCCTGACGTACAACGACAAGCAGTCCGTCAATGCCGGTCAGCCGTACACCGCTTTGGTTGTAAGAGTGCTAGATAGTCTCGGCCGGCCGGTCTATAACACCCCCATCTCTTTCGTTTCCTCCGACCCGACCGCAACTCTCAAAAACGCCACTGCTACGACTAACGCTGACGGCTACGCCACTGTCACTGTCACCACCTCGGCATCCACTACCGCCACCGTCATGACGGTTACGGCCACAGCAGGCGCGGCCACCGCCACTTTCAACCTGAATGTGGTCGTGCCCGGTACGGGCACCGGCACTGGGACAGGAACTGGAACTGGCACCGGTCAGCCACAGGGAGGAATTGCAATCCTCAGCGGCACCGGCCAATATTCGCGGGAATTTTTTAGCGCAAACGACCTGATGGCCGTCGTCGTGACCGATACCAACAATAAGCCAATTGCCGGCACCACTGTGACCTTCACAATCACGCAAGGCTCCGGCACACTGCTGAATAACGCCGGCGGGACGGGCGCAACTCTAGGAACTTGCACCATCAGCGGCGTGACCGCTACGTGCACCACTGATGCCAACGGGCAGGCTGGCGTTGGATTCCTCGGAAGTTCGGCCGGCGGCCAATCTTTCGTCGCAAACACGATCACCGCGACCTATAACGGCCAGAATGTGAACTTCATCGAAACAGTTTATCTTGGCACGACGAACCAAGGCGGATTCTCGCCGGATCCAACAGTCAACACGCTCAAACCAACGCTGGATTCCAGCCGCATCATTACTGGGCAAGTCGGTCAGACACTGAAGGGTGTAATTCAGGTAAGTGTCACCGCGACTGGCGGGCCATCCTCCGGTACACCTATCCCAAATGTTGCCCTGGTCGCATCCACCGGATTGACCGCCAGTCAGGGACCAACCGCGGTATGCGCCTCTTCCGGCACGGGTAACGCCGTCCTTACGGATGTTACCGGCATCGCGACATGCGATCTGGTTGTCGGTGGGCAGCCTGGCAGAGCCCCACTCAGCATCACGGTCGGCTCTGCAAACAATCAGCCGCCTCTCACTCTCGTAGTCACTCCCGGCGCCGCCGCGACTGTCAGCGTGGTGAGCGGCGACAAACAAGCCGCAAACGTCAACCAGAAATTACCGCTCCCCATCGTGGCTCGTGTAACAGACGCTTCCGGTAATGTTCTCACAGGGACCACCGTCACTTACACAGTGTCACCAGCGGGCGCGGCGACTTTAGCTAGCCCCTCCGCTACAACCGATTCAAACGGCCAGGTTTCGAATACCGTCACTCTCGGCGCCAATCCAGGACCGGTCACCATCAAACTAACCGCAGGCACCGCGACAGGGCAGTTCACCGCCACAGTCAACGCCAATTTCGGCGCCGTTACGGCGGTTTCCGGGAATAACCAAAGCACGGTCATCAGTACGCCTTTCCCGCAACCGCTGGTGGTCAAACTGACCGACACTTCCGGTAGTCCTGTACCCGGCGCCACCATCACTTTCAGCATCAGCGGCGCTGGGACACTCTCAGCCACTTCGGCGGCAACTGACTCGACCGGAACGGCGTCAGTCAAAGTAACCGCGGGCGCTTCGGCCGGAAACTCGACCGTCACAGCTACCGCCGGGAACTTCACCACTACCTTTACTCTGACCTCGATTCTCCCTGGCCCAATTCTTACTCAATCCAGCTTCCAGAACGGGGCGAGCTTCGCGCCCGGCATCGCTATCGGGGCGGTCGTGGTCATCACAGCTCCGGGTATCGCGCCCACGGTTCAAGGGATCGTCAATCCCCCAGCCCTCTTTGGTCAGCTTCCGACCACTCTGGCCGGTGTTGATGTCAGCATCAACGGAATTCAGGCGCCCATTTACTACGTAGCGAATATCAACGGACAGCAGACCGTCGCGATTCAAGCGCCGTTCGAACTGTCTCCGGGCCCCGCAACCGTCACGATACACGTGAACGGTGGCGTCGGGACGCTCGCGTCGGTGCCGGTCTATTCAGTACAGCCCGGAATCTTCGAAACCACCGATTCCACCGGCCGCAAGTACGCCGTCGCCACCCGGTCGGATGGCAGCTACATCACTCCATCTAATCCGGCGCACATCGGCGAAACCATTCGGGCTTATCTGACCGGACTCGGACAGACCACGCCCGCCGTGGGAACGAACCGTGCCGGCATCCCGGGTCAAAACGTGATCGCACCCATTATTGCCGGTGTGAACAACTCAGGCGCTCCATTCATCGGAGCCGCCACCTTACCTGGCGCAATCGGCGTCTACACGATCGATCTGCAAATTCCGGCCGGCACACCTACCGGAAACGCAGTCAATCTCTCGTTTGCCGCAACCGCGCCAGACGGTACCAAGGTGTATTCGAACACCTCGACCATAGCGATCGCAAACTAATCGGAAGGGGGCGGGTCATTCGTTACCCGCCCCTCATCCGCTCTGTTGCACATCCAACTGTAATCGTTGATCCGACATTGCCGTCACACCCTGTCCGCCGTTATAGTACGCGTTCAGAATCAAACCCGCATTGATCTGCCTGCCATTCGGTAATTGAATTTCATTGCAAGCGGCATCGGCCTGATAAGGCCCGCCTTGGGACCCGAACCGGTTACTCACGATCGTCGCGCCCGGAGCGTAGGTCTGCACGAGCCGAAGCGCTTCCTGTGCGCCCTCCTGCGTGGTACCGTACGAGCCGTTCATCGTATAAGAACCCCCACCCGAGGCATTGCTGGTGCCGGTCACATTGATCGGGCTAAACCAGTTGGCGAAGCCCGTCACATTCCCAGGCTCCAGAGGGTTACTTGGCGTGGTGAAATACGGATTCGTCGCCGCCGCGCCTGTGTAACCCCACTGATTCTGGATCGGCGTAGCTGACGGCGTAATCAATGGCGCGCCGCTCGCCGTCACCTGACCGGTAGCTACCGGTGGACCGTCCCGTGGATCGAGCGCGGTATTCACAGGTAGATTCACGCGAGCCGCCAGACTATTCGCGATTCCCACATTGGCACTCAATTGTGCCCAATTGGGATTCCCCGCCGTGGTAGCCTGACCGGCTGCCGTCGCCAGTGCGTTACCCAGCGCACTGACAAATGGCTTCGTTTGAGGCGAAGAATCTATTTTGTTTGATAACGTTGCAGAACGCGGCAGGATTGCCTGCCGAAAATTGCTTTGGATTGCGTGTCGAACTGATTGCACCATCGAGCGTCTTCCTCCACGCTCAAAAGTGCACGCCTCCCGCCAAACCCTTAGTGAGCCACGCCGCTAATCTTTGGCAGACGCGGCACGGCAAATTGGATCGTCAGCGGAGAGTCCTGGCTCAGCGGATCCACATGGACCGTTGCGTTCAACGTCGCCTTAGGTTCCTTGGTAGCGGGAGAGTAGTGGAACACAAACGTTGCATTCTCACCTGCCTTCAGATCCTTTTTCATCGGCTCAATCGTTAGTCCCTGCATTGCGAGGCAGCGAATTTCTACCGTCACCGGCCCCGGAAGCGAATTGGAAACAGTCACGGTCTCCGACGAATCCTGGAAACTGCTCAGCATAATACTCTGCTTATCCACTTTGATCTGTGCCGCCAGTTCCGCCGGCGTCACCATGTGGAACCCGGGAGGCTTTCTGGCCTCACCGCCGCTGACCAGCGAATGAAGGCTCTCCTTATTATTCTCGCTGTAATCCTTCGGGAGTATCCGTCTGCCAAACGGAGTATCGATGAACGTCGGCTTCACGTGGCACCAATACCATTGCCCATCCACCAACTTCCAGGTCGACGGATGGTCGGGCCGGATGTGCATCGTACCAAGCCGCGGACTCCGCAATTCCGTATCGACCGTCATAATAACGTCAGCCTTCTGGAAATCGGCGGAATAGACGATACTCTTCGGCCCTTCGAAGCCCTTAAAAGGCAGCTTCTCCATGGCGAAAAAGTAGTCCTTGCTGTCCTCGGCCACCAACGAGTCGGCCTTGCGGAATTTAGAATCCACGAAGTCCTGATAGAACTCCTGGACTCGGGCTCGTAGCGCCTTGTCTACTTCCGGTGGCGGCGCGGGGGCCGCTGAGGGCGCCTGTCCAAACAAGGGACTCAACAAAGAAATCGCGATTATCGCAACGCAACGCATTCCCTAATTTTACCAGTTGATACACTGGCAGGATGTCACACGAATGGCGCCGCGGCGGCTATCTGGTCTCAACCGATAGGGCGCTCCTCGACATCCCTCTCATGCACGAATTCCTCAGCACACAGACTTATTGGGCCATCAATCGGCCGCTGGAGCTGATCCAAAAATCTGTCGACAACTCGCTGCCCTTTGGCCTCTACAAAGAGGGAAGGCAAGTGGGATTCGCGCGAGTCGTCACCGATTACGCCACCTTCGGCTGGCTCGCCGACGTCTTCATTCTGCCCGCCGAGCAAGGCAAAGGTCTGGGGACATGGCTGACAGAATGCGTTCTGGCGCATCCCGACCTGCAGGGCTTCCGGCGCTGGCTACTCGCGACCAAGGACGCGCACGAAATCTACCGTCGTCTCGGCTTCATCGAGCTAAGCCGTCCGGAACGATTCATGGAGCGACGCGATCCGAACAGCACCGACCAATCTGATTACTGGAAGACTCTTTAGCAAACGCCCTTCGCGGGCTACCGGTTAAACAAAAACCCGTTGCTGTTCAGCAGAGCCCAAAGCAAATCCTGTGCCCGCTCCGTCCGGCTGCCGCCCTTGGCCAAATACGTCTGCCCCAAATCCAGTTCACTGCCGGAAGGCGGACGGCTCAGCGCCGCGAGATACAACTCTTCCACAATCTGCTTATCCGTCTTGCCCGCCAGAATCAACTTCGCAATCCGTCCATCCGGACTCGCGATCCCATCGGCGATCATCGACCCATTCAGCAGATTCAAAGCCTGCACCAAACTCACATCGCTGCGCCGCTCGCATTCACAACTCGTCTGCCGCTCCGGACGCCCAAACACATCCAGAAAACCACCCTGACCGACATGCGGATCGGGGAAGTCCTGTGCCTTCGCCTCATCCGGGACGCCCTTGAAATGCGACTCCACGCCGGTGGCTACGTTAACAGCATCGAACAACTGTTCCGCCGACAAGCGCCGCGCCAGGAAATGGGAGAAATTCAACTCATCCTCGGCATTCCACTCATTCGTCTTGAAGCTAAGCTGGTACGCTCGCGAATTGACGATCGTCCGGATCAAATGGCGCAAATCGTATTTGCTCTCCAGGAAATCCTTCGTCAACGCATCGAGCAAAGGCTCGTTGATCGGAGGATTGCTCGCCCGAATGTCATCCACCGGATCGATAATGCCGTGGCCAAAAAAGTAACTCCACATCCGGTTGGCCATAGCCTTAGCAAACAGCGGGTTGTCCCGCGCGGTGAGCCAATCTGCCAAGCTATCGCGAAGCTGCTGCTCGCGAGGCACAAAATTGTCCACGTCAAACAGAAACTTCGCCGGCATCACGCGTCCGTCTTTCGGATGATGAATCTCGGTATCTTCCCGCTTGTCGTAAACGATCTCTTCCTCGCTATCCATGCCGGGCTTCAGACCTACATTTCCGAAGAACGCCGCCAGACTGTAGTACTGATTCTGCGTCCACTTCTCAAAAGGATGATCGTGGCACTGCGCGCACACCATCCGAACACCCATGAACAACTGGGTCGTAGTTTCCATCGCAACCTTCGGTTCTTTCGTGAAGCGAAGGAAGTTCGCCGGAGGATTCTGGAACGTGCTGCCATGCGCCGTCACCAACTCGCGAACCATCTTGTCGTAAGGCTTGTTTTCCGCCAGTGATTCGCGAATCCAATCGCGGAACGCCCACATGCCTTTATCGCCGAGCTTCGTGCGATTCACTTGCAGCAAATCGCTCCACTTCACGGCCCATTGATTCACAAATTCCGGTCGCGCCATCAACTTATCCACCATCGCCTCGCGCTTCTTTCGCGAATCGGTTTTATCCGCGATAAACGCACGAGTCTCTTCCGGAGTAGGAGGCAGCCCAATCAAATCCACCGACACCCGGCGCAGAAATTCCGCATCGCCGGCCACTTCCGACGGCAGAATGTGCAAGCGTTTCAATTTCGCATCGACAAACTTGTCGATAAAGCTGTACTCCGGAACAGGCTTCCACGCAAACCCCGCGCGTTCCGAAAGAGCCGTTACATTCACCACCTTCAACTGCCCTTCATACCGCACCAGCACCGCCGATTCGCCCTTGCGAAGCGTCTTCACTTCGCCAGAATCAGCGGCTTCCGCCACAGAAGTCACACTGCTGTTGTATTGCGCCAGAGTCGTTACATTCCGCACTGAACCATCCGCGTAATGAGCCGTCACTTTCAACTGGCTGGTGCCCCCAGGCTTCTCCTGGAAAATTTCCGGCGGCTCCACATCTAGTTTGGTCACTTGGGCCGAAACCGGATCGCCAAACACAGCGCCCTCGCTCAGCCACTGCAGCATCGTCTTGTAGAAAACCGAATCCGGCTCGAAGCGAACACCGCCGCCATGCGGCAATTGTTGCGTGGGTTTCAGAATGATCAGGCTCTGGTCCGGCTCCACGCGATTGATCCGGCGTCCCGAAAGATCGTTCACCACAGCGCGGTAATCGAACTCTGGATCGTAACCGCGAAGCGAAAGCTTAAAACCGTTCTTCCCCTTAGCGCCGCCATGACACGGGCCGGACGTGCATCCCGTCTTGCTCATAATCGGCTGCACGTCCTTCACCCAGGTAACCGCCGAAAAGGCGGGAGCCACGATAAGGAGCAAACAAACCACTGCCCGGATCACAACCTTTTCTTTGTGGCCTTCGCGCCTTGGCGTGTTACTGTCTTTGGCCCAGCCTAACGGTGAATTTCTCAGTTTCATCTCTACCTCGCTGCTCGCTCTGTCTCGCGGACGGTCAACTTCGCATTCACGTCCTGAATCTTATAGTCGTCTTTCGATTTTCGACCGACGCGCGGCGCCACCGAAGTAATCCGGACGTCATAGATCCCCGGCTGCGCGTTCAGCGCCTCACACGTCATCGTAAAAATCCGCTGATCGCCAGGAATCTCCACCGGAGTACACTTCACATTATCCGGAAGGTCTTCCGCCTGTACTTTCACTAGATCGCCTTCAAACGTTGGCTCGCGATAAACGGTGCCGTGAATCTCCGTCTTGCCCTTCGGAGCCAAAGTCAGCGCCGTGGACGCCACCTGCACGTCGTAACCCGGCACAATCTCCACCGCGACCGCAGGCGCCACAATCGGGACCATCTTCCCATCGATCTCCACCTGAGAAGCAAACAACATATCGAACACGGTGACCGGAGTCGCGAAATTCGGCGCCAACAGCACGGAACCAGTGTCCGGATTTTTTCCCGGCTCGCCCGCCAGCACGCGCATATTTCCAACGTTTCCGGCCATCGAGTCGCGCACCTTATCCATTTTCATCGCGCCGCGTTTCTTGATGTTGTAGCTCAGTTGATATTCGAAGCCTTGAGAAATGCGGATCTCCTGGACAGGAACCGTCAAATTAACCGGGAGAGGCTTTGAGACCGCCATCGGAAGGCGCATACCCAGCCAGGCAGCCGTGAACGGCCGCTGCCGGTCGCCAACCACGCCAGTCACGATGCCCGGCCCCTGCGCGTAACTGCGAACCTTGCCGCCCGGTGTATCGGCCTCGGCCAGCACTGTCAGCTCAAGATTTTCCGTTTTCGCATTCGGAGGAGCAGTAATGGTGAGCACTGTTCGAGCCGACTTGTAGCCCATGCCTTCAGTGAAGGGACTCTGCGCCGCTGCTTCCGAGGGAACGTGCCCACCGCCCAACTGGAAACCCTCCGGTAGATTCGGAATCACAACACGCAGCGGACCATCATAGCCACGCCGTTGCACATTCACCACCACCTGCGCCGTGCCACCCGCCGGCACATTCACGAAAGGAGACACAATCTCCGCCACAAAATCCGGAGGCCCATGGCGCGCCTGCAAACGGTATCCAAACCCCGCGCCGCCGCGTCCCAGCACATCCTCGACGACCACCGTCACCTCATTCACCTTCTCCGGCACCGTAAACGGCAGCGCCGGATCGGCATTGGCAATATCATCGCGCGAGGCAATCTTCTTGCCTTTCTCATCCAACACCGTGAGCATCGCATCAAGCTGCGAAGTACCGAGAGAAGCCGCCGTCAGGTCGATTACCCACTGCTGCCCCGGCTTCACCGCTAACTGGTAGCGGCCAACGTCGCCCGGTTTCGCCAACCGGCCATTCACAATTCCACCCGCTTTCAATTCCGTTGCATCCGGCTGATCGTCAACCGCCACTACCATCGGCAACGCCGCCGAGCCTGGCACACTCACAAACTGATACGGCCCCTTGGCATCGAGCTTCTCAGTCACCTTCACAGGTGCAGCGAGATTGCCGCCGCTCAGAGTGAACTCCACCTGCTCGCCCCGCTTCCCGCCAAGCGGAAAGATTGCATCGGCAAAGTGAAATCCACCAATCTTCAGCCGATAGAAATTCTGCGTCTGATCGCTATACCGTGCATCGCGAATCTTTACCTCGTATACGCCCGCCTTCGGAAAAGTGACCTCCAGGCGAGAATCGACGCCCAATCCCGGAGCATCCTCGTTCTTCGCAACCTGCTTCCCGGCGTGATCCAAAATCTCAATGTTCGGATCAATAGCGGAGCCCATCCGCCGAGCCTCGACTTCAAACACCAGCTTCTCGCCGGCCTTCGCATTGAAATGATAGGAATCGACCTCGGCCGCTTTCAGAGTTCCGTTCACCACCACCGGCGTGCGTAAAGATTCCTCCGCGTCTTCCTCCTGAATTTCCGGAAACACACCCACCGAAAATAGCATCAGGTTGGAAATCCCGTCTTCGTTCACAATCCGCAGCGGATAAAGTCCAGGCTGCGCGTCTTTCTTCAGTTCCACCAGAAACGCCAGCTCGGAATTCGGACCAACCAGCCGCGCCACACTGCCCGGAATCGAGGTCTGAATTTTAGACGCTGCCGTCAATCCATCGCCAATCAACCGAAGTTTCACCACTGTGCCGCGCTGCGCCCCATGCGGCTGCAGATCGCGGATTACGGGCCCCGCGAAAACCGACGAAGCGGCTAATGCCCAAATAGCGGTCTTACCGAGCACTGGCCACCTCCTGCTTTTCCACCGGAACCGGCACAAATCCCTTCGCCAGTGTACCGTTCAACTCGAAAATCCGTACAGTCCCATCAAACCCGCCAGTCACCAGGCGCTTGCTATCCGGCTCGAAGACCACCGCGTTCACACCGCCCTGCTGCCCGCGGCAAGTGCCCACCAATTCGCCGGTGTCGAGTTTATAGATATGGACATCCCCAACCTCGGCCCCCACAGCCACGTATTGAGCATCGTTGCTGATGGCAACAGAAAGAATCGGACCATCCTGTTTCTCAAACTTTCGGATCAAAGTCGAATCATCCGCAATGCGCATCGCACGAGGCCGGTCCATCCGATAAAGATACGGAACGCGCTCCTGCCCGCCGATCAACACCCAGTCTTTCTTTGGATGTCGCGCGATCGCGGTAAGCGGTTCCTTCAACAAATTCACATTCTCAACAAAAGCGCCCGTATTCGCATCAATCAACTTCGCCGCGCGATCGCGCCCCACCGACACAATCCGTTTCCCGTCAATTCCAAACACCGCCGCGAAAACCCAATCCTCGTGATGATCCATCTTGCGAATCACTTCGCCAGTAGAGAGATCCATCAAGCGAATCGATTTATCCGGACTGCAAAATACAAGCTTTGTACCATCCGGCGAAATTGAAGCGCCCGATAGAGTATCGTTGGTCAGCACCACCGACTTTCGCTGTTTACGAGTCGCGACATCCCAGATCTGGACCTCGCCCAATCGTCCCGGATCGCCGCCCACAGCTACCAGAGTCTTGCCATCGGGAGTGAATTGCACCGAGTGAACACGCTGCGAAAGACCAGGCAGACGCGCCAACAACCCACCGCCATTTCCATCGTGCAAGAGCACTTCACGATAGCCGGAAACAGCGAGCAGTTTCCCATCCGGAGAATAAGCGATGGCCGTGATCAAAGGAGGAGCGTGATACACGGTAGTGGTCCGTTTAGCAGTGGACAAGCCCTCCGAAGGCGAATCGTTCTTAGCGCCCTCAGAAATCCACTGTTTAATCAGATCGATCTGTTCCGGCGCCAGCGGACGCCCGCCAAATGGCATCTGTGGAGTGGACTTGCCCGTCAGATAACCAATCAGGACGCTCTCATCCGGCTTGCCTGGAACAAAAGCCGCGCCCTTCTTACCACCCTTTTGCAGTCCGTTAAAGGTGGTCAGTTCCAGATCTGATTGCTTGCTGGCAGGCTGATGACACCCGATACACTGACGGTTCAAAATCGGCCGAATCTGTCGCGCGTAGCTAACGGGTTCGGCCTTCGCGCAAGGCAACGCCCACAGCAACGCGAGGAAGGCGCAGAGCTTTTTCATATGAGTGGCTTCCGATGAATTATATCGAACTGGAAAGCCGGTCGCGCGGGTAGATCAAGATGTTTTGCGACGTCTTCGGGTGCGAGACGCCGTAAATTTCATTCAAACCGCGCAAGTGATCGGCCTGGACAAACTTCGGATCTTTGGTTTGAGCGCAGTCCTGCCAACAGCGGTTCGCTGACAGGGAGTTGGCGCTCGCCGCTACTGGGTCGACTATAGTAGCATTCAATTTGAAAATGACGGTTCCTCTTTGTCTCATGTTTTGCCTCTTTACCCTAGTTGCTCAGAGCGCGACGTATTATGCCGACGCCGCGTCAGGCAATGACGGCAATTCGGGCAAGAACAGGGTCTCTGCCTGGAAAACGCTAGCCCGGATCAACAGAACTGTGTTTCAGCCTGGGGATAGAATCCTGCTCAAATCAGGCGGTATATGGGTGGGGCAGCTATGGCCAAAGGGATCCGGCAGCATGGGAAAACCGATCACTGTCGATAAATACGGCGCAGGCGTGGATCCGATCGTTAATGGTGGCGGCGTGGAGGATGCAGTCAAACTCTACAATCAGGAATATTGGGTGATTCGAAATCTGGAAATGACGAATATGGGAGAGAAATCCGCAGCGCTTCGCGGCGTCCATCTCATCCTGGATAACTATGGTACGGCGCACGACGTCACCATCGCGGACCTAACAATCCACGACGTCAATGGGGACCTTGCCCATAAAGATAATGGCGGCATCATATGGTCGGTGAACGGGAATCGAAAACCGAGCCGGTTCGACGGGCTCACGATCGAGCATTGCTTTGTACATCGTGTGGACCGTTCGGGTATCGCTGCGCAATCGTTTCACTGGTCTCGTGACAAATGGTTTCCGAGTTTGCATGTGACGATTAGACGAAATTCACTGGACGACATCGGCGGTGATGGGATTGTGCCGTGGGCTTGCGATGGCGTCCTGGTGGAATGGAATACCGCGGGCAACTGCAATCGCCGTTCTCATGAATATAACGCGGCCATCTGGCCCTGGAGCTGTGATAATTCGGTGTTCCAACACAACGAGGCGTACCTCACTCACGGCACCCGCGACGGCCAGGGGTTCGACTCCGACTGGAATTCGCGCAACACTCTTTTTCAGTACAACTACAGCCACGACAATGAAGGCGGCTTTATGTTGATTTGCAACGACGGGTCGGTACCTTCGTCGACGAGTTCCGGGAACACCGGAACCATTGTGCGCTACAACGTCAGCCAGAACGATGGCACGCGAACGTTCCACCTGCCCGGTCCCGTTCAAGACACCAAGATCTACAACAACACGATCTACATCGGTCCCGGAATGGACGTGAATGTCGTGCAGATGTCGAACTGGCACGGGTGGGCGAAGAACACCGTCTTTTATAATAATATTTTCTATGTGGACGGAACGGCGCATTACGGTCACGAGTTAACGCGATCCGAGGACGGCAGGTTTCAGATTGGTCCAGGAATGGCCCCGGCGCAAGAAACCGTTTTTGATTCCAACGTATTTTTCGGCAGACACATTGATCCGCCAGCAGACGCCGCCGGCCTCAACTCTGATCCGCAGTTCGTCAAAGCCGGATCCGGGGGACGGGGGTTGCAGTCTCTGACCGGGTATCAGTTGCGTCCCGGCTCGCCGGCAATTGGTACCGGCCGGCGGGTTGTTGTAGAACAGATTCGGGATTTTGAAGATGTTCCGGTGGCCGGAAAGCCGGATCGCGGAGCATTACAGTATAGGAGTCCATCCGGCAAAGCCCACGCGCGGCACCTCCAAAACGACGAGCTGAAGCGCGCAATGCGCCGGAATCGAGCTCTCGTGGCCGAATATTTCAGAACGATCTACGGAGCTGAATACACTCCCGGCTTCTGGCGCAGCACCTGGGGTGGTGAGTGCCCTGCCGATGTCTTAATGTCGCGTGCGAGGGCCGAGGTGCAAATACTCGCGGATCGTTTGTCGGAAGTCAGAACCCGCGGCCTTCCGCTACATATACGTCCGGGCATGGCGGATCCGGAGTTCATCAGAGCGATGAATCTTACGGCTCGCGACCTCGCTAGGAGCATCCAACCCGCAAGTGGATTTTGACCGTGTCATTTCGACTGAAAGCCGCACTTGGCGCGGCGCTGTTAATATTCGAAGCCGCAGGGCAAGCGGAGGACCCGGCCGCTCGGGCAAGACAGGCTCAAGAGCTTGTGATATCCGGTAAATCCGAAGGAGCCATCCCGATCTATCGCGATCTGATATCGCAGTTCCCGCACAACGGAACACTGTTTTTGAATCTCAGCATCGCTGAATATAACGCAAAGAACTATGAAAATGCAGCGGATGACGCCATAACTGCGTTGAGACTCGATCCGCGATTAGTTTCTTCGAATCTTTTCCTCGGTGCGAGTTACTTGGAACTGGGCAAGTACGAAGCCGCCCTCGAGCCTTTGAACAATGTGGTTACTGCAAATCCCGGCGACCGGAACGCGCGTTTGATGCTAAGTCAGGCGCTGCTGGAGACCGGGAGGATCAAAGATGCTTTGGAAAGCTTCCGAATCAGTACCGAACTGCTGCCTGCGAACCCGAAAGCGTGGTACGGACTGGGGCGCGTATATGACGCATTGGCAGTCGCGGCCGCCGAGCAGGTCCAGAGCGCGCCTGTCTCCGCTTACTCGCTCGCTATATCCGGAAATACCAATCTGGATCAGAAGCGTCTCGGCAGTGCTTACGAAGCATACAGCAAATCGCTCGCGGCCGGCCCCGTGCTGCTCGACGTTTGTTCCGGCTTGGCGCAGATATATAAAGATGTAGGGCATCCCGGCTGGATCCGGGACGACTGCAGGTCTTCAAAAATTAGCAACGGTCAGAATCCCGCCTACGCGGCGTATGTGGGATATAGACAGCAGGCTCGCGAGGCGTACGATCATTTGACCCAGCTACCGGCCTCGCTGGAACTGCATCTGCACACTGCAGGTACGTTCGATAAAATCGGAAACTGCGTTGAAGCCGCGAAAGAATGGCGGAAGTCTCTTGAATTGGCGCCTCAAAGTCGAGCGATTCAAACCGGGCTCGCCTGGTCGAGCTATCGTTGCCGCGATTACGAAACTACCTTGAAGGTCGTGGGGGATTTGCTGAAGAGCGATCGGGGTGCCGCTAGTCTCAATTTCCTTTACGGGGCGACGCTGCTAAATCTACAGCAGCCGGACCGAGCGATTTCCTATCTGACATCTGCATTAACGATCAATTCGGATTTTGTTCCGGCACACACCGCACTCGGACAGGCTTTGCTTCTAGCCGGAAAAGCTGAAGAAGCGATTCCCCACCTGCAACGGGGCATGCCTACGGACGAAGACGGCACTGTACACTTTGAGCTTCTGCGGGCCCTTCAATTAACGAAGCAGACAGAGCGCGCTCGGATTGCGTTGAATGAGTATCAGGAGTTCCGATCGGCGGCTGAGAAGAAGAAGTCATGGGAGGACGGAGCGGAGATTATCGCGCCCTGAAATCGGCGAGCCTTATTTGGCGGATTCGCGAACGGACAAGATCTGGTTCGTACGCACATTGTCGAGGGTCTGGAGAATGCCGCTGGGCCACCGAATCTCAATTCGCGGCGCCTGCTTAAGTTTCGCCAAGCCGAAATGCACGCCGAAGTTGCTCGACGAGGCGTATCCAACGCTCGTCGTCATCTGATTCATCTGATCGCCCATGCGGATCTCCGCGCCGATTCCGTCGCGGTTGCTCTTGACTCCAATTAGCCGCAGAATGAGCCAGGTATTATCGCCGGAGGTTGTGTTCTCCCACAATTCCGGACGGTCACCGAGCGACGAAACCACGGCGTCGACTTTCCCATCGTTGTTGAAGTCGGCGAACGCAGCGCCTCGATGCGCACGAGCCGTAAGGAAATCGCGGCCGGCGTCACGCGAGTCATCTCCAAAAACAAAGCCGCCACGATTTCGGAAAATGGCGTTGTGCTGCTTATATTGGGTAGCTTCGAAGGCCTCGACACGATCGTTCACATGCGAGTTCACAGTGAAAATATCTTTCCAACCATCGTTGTCGAAATCGAATATGCCAATGCCCCATCCGCTGTAGATTCTGCTTGCGGGCCCCATTCCACTGCTGTGGCTTGCATCCAAAAACATACCTCTGCCGGCGTTCCGGAATATGGGAAACGTCTCGCCGGAAAGTGCCGTGAGCACGATGTCGGGGGAGCCGTCGTTGTTTAGATCGCGGAAATCGACTCCCATGCTCGATCCCGCATTGCCGCTATCGGGCAAAGCGACGCCGCTCTGAAGGGCAACCTCTTCAAACCGGCCCGCTCCGCGATTGTGGAAGAGAAAATTGGGCACCTTGTCGTTGACGACGAAAATATCCATGAGGCCATCGCGATCGTAATCCGCAACAGCCACGCCCATGCCTTTTCCGATATGCGCAGCTATGCCCGACTCCGCGGATACATCCTTGAAACGGCCGTTTCCTTCGTTGTGATACAGGCGATTCGCGCTGCCAGTGAAGAAACGAGGATGGCAATATACGCGGATTCCGGCTCCGGGGTCCCCGCAGTAACGATCGAACTCTGGTGACCACTGCACGTAGTTCACCACGAAAAGATCGAGAAGACCGTCGTTGTCATAATCGAACCACGCCGCGCCGACCGACCAGTCGGCACTCGATATGCCGGATTTCGCCGTCACATCTTCGAAGGTACCGTCGCCACGGTTATGGTAGAGGATGTTCTTGCGGACACCCGCTATAAATAGGTCGGGGTGGCCATCGTTATCGTAGTCGGCCGCGGCCACACCGATGGAATATCCGGCGCCGGCTACGCCTGCCATCGATGTGGCGTCTTGAAATTTGAAGCCGCCTAAATTGCGAAACAATCGATTTGAGAACTTGGGTGAATTCTTCTCAAGCGAAGGCAACGCTGCGCCGTTGGTGAAATAAATATCCGTCAAACCATCGCCGTCATAATCGAAAGCCGCCACGCCTCCCGCCATTGTTTCTACCAGGAGCTTGCGCGGTGTTGGATTGTTCTCGAGGCGAAAACTGAGGTTAGCCTCTCCGGAAACGTCACGAAACTGAACTCCGATCGTAGGGGACGCGCTGGAGATCAAAACAAAGTTGATGACAAGAGGCCCAAACACTAAAATTATCCATAAAGAAACGATGGGGCGTAGTCCTGTTTGGGTCACCCTTGACACCTGCCCGATTCTACAATAGTATCGTTACAATTTCGTAGTCTTAGTAGCGAGGGTACAATGTCTCTAAGTAAATCTACCGCGACTGTAGTTTTATTTACTTTAATTGAGATTGGAATTGTAATAGCCCAAGGCCCGGTCGGAACCTTGAATGGAACCGTCCAGGACCAAACCAGCGCTGTAGTTGCCGGTGCGACGGTTGTTGCGAAAAACCTCGCCACAGCCGAAGAATCCACTGCGACCACAACCTCGACCGGAAGTTACACCCTGCCTTACCTGCCGGCCGGAACCTACAACGTGCGAGTCTCTTCACCGGGTTTCCGCACTGCAACCGCTCAGAACATTGTTCTCCGCGTCGCCCAGACACTGACCGTCGATATAAAGCTCGAGCTTGGCGCGGTCACAGACCAGGTGGTCGTCAGCACCACGCCCGAGCTGCTCGAGGCCGGCACCGCCGAAATGGGACGTTATATCAATGAAGCCGAGTACAAGAGTTGGCCCGTGTTCGTCGACGACGGCCAGCGCCAGATCCAGCAGTTCATCTTCGACAGTCTTCCCGGCACAACAGGCGGCACTTTCCAGGGCTCGATCAATGGCGGCCAGCAGTACTCGCACGAAATCTTGATCGAAGGTATGCCGATCGGCCGCTCGGATCTCTCAGGTGGCAACAACAACGAACTCAGCCCTTCGGCTGAGGCCATCGGAGAGTTCAAAATGCAGACTGGTGCAGTCGGAGCTCAATACAATGGCGGCCAAACTGCAGTCGCTAACTTCACCATCAAGTCCGGTACGAACGACCCGCACGGGTCAGCTTTCTATTACCTTCAGAACGAAGCTTTCGACGCGCAAAACATACAGGAAAAGACCGCCGGTACCAAAGCGTCACGCTATCGGTTAAATAACTGGGGATACTCGGTAGGTGGTCCAGTGTATATTCCAAAGGTCTATCACGGGCGCAATAAGACATTCTTTTTCACAAATTATGAGAAGACTAAGCAGGACGATTTCGTCGCCAGCGGGTTCGCCACACTCCCGGTAACGAACTTCACAAAAGGAGATTTCTCGAGTTTGTTTGATCCGGCGTTCACAGGAAATCCTCGCTCGGGAACTGTGATCGGCACGGACGCCTCAGGCAATCCGATCCGCTACGGTCAGATTTACGATCCACGCTCAACTCGCACGCTGGCGAGCGGCGCCACGGTGCGAGACCCGTTCCCAGGGAACATTATTCCTCAAGCTCAATGGGACCCGGTAGCCAAGAACATCTTGAGCAACTACGGTTACCCGACCCCCGCACTGGCCAGCATGGTGCGGAATCAACCTGCCATCGGCACCTGTTGCCCGTATTTCGATGAGCACATTATTGGCGTCAAAGTGGATCACGAGGTAAACCAGAACAATCGCATTTCAGGCTACTACAATCACAGCTACCGAAATCGGAACAACAACGGTGGTCAGAGATATCTTCCAATTCCCGGACAACCGTCAAATACGTGGACGCAGCAAACAACGCCGGGCGAACTGGTTCGTTTGTCGCTCGTCTCTACGATAACGCCTTCAATTGTGAATCGCGTGGCGGGTGGGTACAACAGCTTTGTCAATCAGAACGGAACTCCCGCAGCTTTTATCGGCCAGGGGTATGCCGATAAGCTCGGGCTGAAGAATCTGCCTGGCACGATATTCCCAAAAGTCACCTTCAGCGGTGCGGAGTGGCAAGGCGGTACGATCGCCCAAATGGGCGCCGGCTATTCCGACAGGAGTGTCAACGGAAGCTACATTCTTCAGGACGACCTGACATGGATACGGGGCCCGCACAGCATCCGCTTCGGTTATGAATACAAACGCTATTTCTACAACGACCGGTCGTTGTCGGATGCGGGGTCCTTTACGTTCAGCCCTCTTCAAACTGGTCTACCTGCATCCGCAACTGGCTCAACAGTGGATGTAAATAACGGAACAGGCAACGCGTTTGCAAGTTTCCTTTTGGGTGCGGTCAAGAATGCGAGCCACAGCGTCGTCGGTTTAAGCTCCGGTTTCCGCCAACCGCAGCATGCTTTTTATGTTTCGGATGATTGGAAGCTCACTCCCCGCCTGACATTGAACCTCGGGTTCCGATGGGAGGTTATCCCGCCGCTGTATGAGGTTACCGGACGAATGTCCGAGGTTGATCTCAATAAACCCAATCCCGAAGCTGGTAATCGGCCGGGTGCCTTGGCTTTCAGTAAGCAGGTGAACGATACGTTCTGGAAGCAGTTCTCGCCGCGCCTGGGAATTGCATACCGCGCGACGAATAAGATGGTTGTCCGTGCTGGATACGCCATTCTGAGCACGCCTCCAATCGCTAACGGTTGGGGATATGGTGGATTTCTTTATGGGTATAACGGAACTGTAAATGTGCCTGCGCAGGGCACGATTAACAACCCGGCGCTTTACCTCAGCAATCCCTTTCCGGTGCTTGCGCAACCTTTGCCGAATACGGATCCTTCATCGGCCAACTTTACAACCGCGAGCACAACCGCGCGCGATGCGAATCGCCCGGGTTATACCCACAATTACAACCTAACGATTCAATTCCAACTACCGAAGGAGATGGTTCTGGAGACAGCCTACGTTGGGAATAAAGGTACTCGCATGTGGGGCGGCACGGCGTACAACGAGTACGATGCTCTGCCTGCCAGCATGCTGTCGAGGGGCAGTATTTTGAACGAGCCGGTGAGCGACCACCCCCAGTTCCTGCCATATGCAGGCTTTCCGACAACTAACACCGTGGCCCAGGCACTGCGCCCATATCCCCAATTCTATGGCGTGCAGGAGCAGTTTCCTTACAACACCAATTCCAATTACAACTCGTTGCAGGTCACTGTAACGCGGCATTTGACAACGAACCTCGGTTTCCTTGCCGCGTACACGTGGTCAAAAACGATCGGCTACGTGGATTCGAACGGGCCGTCAGGCTATGGCACCAACCCGCAGGATTATTTCAATCGTGGACTTGATCGTGCCGTCGCAACCTTCGATCAGCCTCATAATTTCAAGCTGACCTGGGTGTACGAGACGCCGTTTGGAAAAGGACGGCGCTACGATCTGCATGCGTTGAACACTCTTCTGGGCGGCTGGCAACTTTCGGCGATCCACAACTATGCTTCCGGATTCCCGGTGGCAGTATCCGAGTCGGGCATCAACGCGCCTGCCGGCTTTGCCTCTGGTATCCGGCCTGATGTCGTCTCGGGGCAATCGTCAACTGTCGGAGGAATACCTTCGCATGTGGATACGACAGTTGCATCGCAGTACCTGAATCCCGCCGCCTTCACGCCTAGCCCCACTGCATCGGATGGAACTCCACTGCGGGTCGGTACGGCTCCGCGAAATCTGAGTAACGTACGCGCACCGCTTAATATCAGTGAAAGGGTGCGAATGAGCAAGCGATTCTACGTTGGGAATGAGAAGCGATTCTTCCAGGTTGGCGCAACTCTTTCGAATCCTTTTAAGAGGACAGTCCCTTATATTGTGGATACTACCGTAGGGGATTCCGCTTTTGGAAAGCTTTTGAACGGCGGAGGCGACAGAAGACTTCAGCTTGAGGCACGCTTCGAATTCTAATTTGCGCTTGGCTCTTAACGTTGGCGTACAAGACTTCGGCTTGCGGGGCTTGTACGCCATTCGTGTTAGTGTGAGGTTAAAATGCGGTTCCCGCCGGAGAAATTGAGCGAAGCCTTAATCCTCATAAGCGCCGCTCTCGTTGTTTCCTGCAACTCGGGGCGGACAGTCGAGAAACCCGAATCTACAGGCTCCAATTCCCTTCGACCGTTAAACGTGGTACTAGTCACCATAGACACGCTTCGAGCGGATCACGTCCACTGCTACGGGTACACGCACATTGAGACGTCCGCGATGGACGCACTGGCCTCGCGCGGCGTGCTCTTCGAAAACGCCGTCGCGCAGACTCCACTTACACCGCCGTCGCACGCGAGTATCTTCACTGGTCAATATCCAACAGTGCACCATGTCCGTAACACAGGCGGTTTCATCTTGCAGTCTTCAGCGCGCCCATTAGCGCGAATCCTGCAGGAACAGGGCTGGGATACGGGCGCCTTCGTCAGTTCGGCGGTTCTTAAGAAGATCTTCGGTTTTGGTAACGGGTTTGCAGTCTACGACGATCAGATGCCGAAGACAGCCAAGGGCCCTGACAATGACGACAGTCCCGAACGTCGCGCCGGCGACACCGTCGATCGCGCCATCGAGTGGGTGAAAGGGCGTTCCGGAAAGCCGTATTTCCTGTGGGTCCACTTATACGATCCGCATCTGCCATATACGCTTGCGGCGGAGTTTCGCAAGAAATACCCGGCCGCGCCCTACGATGGCGAAATTGCATATGCCGATCAACAATTGGGGCGTCTGATCAGTGCGGTGTCCAGCAAATCCGGGACGGACAAAACAATCATCGCGGTTCTTGCCGATCATGGCGAAAGCCTCGGTGAACATGGGGAGTATTCGCACGGCGTCTTTCTGTACGACGCAACCCTTCGGATTCCATTCATCATCGCCGGTCCGGGTGTGTCCACCAGTGTCCGCGTGAAGCAACAAGCCAGAACGATTGATTTTCTGCCGACCATACTGGATCTGGTGGGCGCCAAATTGCCGGGCAATGTTCAGGGACTAAGTCTTGTGCCCACGTTTGCCGGCAAAAGCGTCCCGACGGATATCTCATACGAAGAAACGCTCTATCCAAAGATGAACATGGGTTGGGCCGAACTCACAGGAATCCGGACCAACCAATGGAAATACATTCGCGCGCCGCGTTCCGAGCTCTACGATCTCAGTTCGGACCCTGGGGAGCTACGGAATGTGATCCAGGAACACCCCGCGGAGGTTCAGCGTCTGGAAGCGCAACTGAAAAAGATCATTTCGATTAACCCGGCCGGCGGCAAGAGCGAGAAAGTAGAAACGACAATGGTGGACGAGCGGGTGATGGATCAGCTGAAGTCACTCGGTTACTTATCCGGCTTCTCAGGCCGAACGGTGGAACTGAACGGGCGCGGCGCGGACCCTAAAGAACGCATCGGGATCTTAAAGCTTATGAGCATTGCGGATAGCGGCCCCGCCAACGTTTCTCCGGCGCGGCAAGTGGAAATCTTCCGGCAGGCACTAAATGAGGATCCGATGAACCCATCGCTCTATTGGGAGTTGGGTGCCAGGTACGAAAAAGCCGGGAGGTATGCCGACGCCCTAAAGCTTTACGAAAACGCTTTGTCGCGGGGAATCGACAACGGCCGGCTGCACTCGCGGATCGCCGACTTGAGTTTGCGCCAGGGCGACAAGGACCGCGCCATTGTCGAATATGAAAAGGCTGCCCAGTTTAACCCGGCGGACCTCGAGAGCCAGACAAACCTGGGCACAGCCTATTTGGAAAAGGGAAGGCGGGCCGAAGCGGAAAGAGTATTCCAGTGGGTCCTCACCAATGATTCCACATACTCTGCCGCCCAAAACGGACTTGGGTTGATCGCAATTCAGAACGGGAATCCATCCGCGGCTCGCGGCTATTTCGAACGCGCTGTGGAGTTGGATCCGGACCTCGTGGAGCCGCAGATGAATCTTGGGCTCATCTACGAAATGTCGGGCGATAACGCGAAGGCCCGGGATCACTTCAGAGCCTTTCTGGCAAAGGCATCGCCTGCGCAGTATGCTGCCATTATCCCCAAAGTGAAGCAGGAGCTCGCGAAGCTCCAGTAATTATGCGGCGCCTATCTCAATTCATGATGGCAATTGCCCTTTCCATTGGCCAGATGGGCGGGCAAATGCTGCCGGAGTCCTGTGATTCAGTTCAAAGCAAAGCATTGCAGCAGAGCGCTCGTGATGCGCTAGTCCAGCGCCAATACGATCTTGCTCTTCAGCGATTTCAGATGGCGTTCACGGCCTGTCCGGGGGAACGATCTCTGCTGCTCGAATTGTCGCAGACGCAGCTTTCCCGCCGTGACTTCGCGCAAGCCATCCGAGCTGCTCAGCGATATGTCGAAGGAGACCCGCGATCCGTGCCCGGACACTTGGCGCTTGCGAACGCGTATCTGATGGCCCTGAAGCTTCCGGAAGCAAAGTTACAAGCGAAACAGATTCTGGAAATTGAACCAGAAAATGGATCCGCGTTAAAAATCTTGGGCAATGCCGCATATCTGTCCGGCACGTTTATCGAAGCTAAGGATACGTTCATTCAGTTGTTGGAGCGCCATCCGGAGGATACGGAAGCCGCCTACATGCTGGGCCGCGTGTATTACCAGGAAGGCTTGATTCTTGAAGCCAAGGGGCAGTTCCAACGCGTTCTTAAACTCGATCCGCGGTTTTATAAAGCGTGGGACAATCTTGGTTTGTGCGACCAGGCACTCGGCGATAACGAGAAAGCAACACGCCATTTTTTGACCGCTATCAAGCTGGTGGAGAAAGACCATCCGGATTACGATTGGGCATATGCAAACCTTGCCGAACTGTTGCTTGCGAACGGCGATGCCGAGCAGGCGTTTCGTGCCGTTTCCATGGCGGCCGACCGTAACCCCAAGTCGCCTCGGAATTTTTATCTGGGTGGCAAAGCACTCGACAAACTAGGCAAGGATGATCTGGCACTCAGTTGGCTACAGAGGTCGGCGGCTCTTGACCCGAATTACCCCGAGCCGCTGTATTTGTTGTCGCTGATTTATCACCGTCTCGGCGATGAACAGAAGGCTGCTGATGCAAGGAATCAGTTCCTGGCGGTCAAGACACGACAACCGGAAAAACGAAGGTAGTCCGTTGGCAGCAGTTTAATACCACGACCTCCATGATCTTTGCGAAGTCCCGATTGATCTACGGAGTCGATCCACCTTGTAGACGACCACGCAGCCAACTTTACCCCGCCTGCGAGCCGGCCAGCAGACGCCGCATCGCGGGCCGTTCCATGCTGGTGCCTGTGTCGCACCATCATCGTAACGCGCTGGCAGCATAGTCCAGCCTTCACCAGCCCGGAGAAGGCTTACAGCGGAAACGAGCTTGGTCGAGTTCGAGTTGGCCGCACTCGGCCGGAGCACGGTCTAGTATGCACGAATTCGTTCAGTTTATCGAGATCGCTATGTTTCGCTTGATAGAATTCCCGGTGGAGCGCGCCGGAGGCTCCAGAAATCCCACGAAGATATGCTGATCATTGATTGTCATGCTCACATTTATTCACCCGACGAAAAACGCTACCCGCCAAAAGATAATCCGCTCCGCCCCCCGAAGGGCAAAGGCTCGGTCGAAGACCTACGGAAAGAAAGCCTCGCCAATGGTGTTCGCGCCGTTCGAGCGATCCAGACTCTCACCTTTTATGGTGTTGATAACCGTTATCTGATCGATAGTGCGAAAGCCAACAAGGATTGGCTCGCCGGAGTTTGCAATCTTGATGCCGACGATCCGCACAGTCCTCTTCTCCTCCGCGAATACGTTCGCGACTATGGCGTCCGATCGCTGCGTAGCAATCCTTCTTCAGCGCACAACACTTTCGATGACCCGGGCGTACGAGCGCTTTGGAAGATGGCCAGCGACGAAGGCGCTACAGTGGACATTTTCCTCATGCATCCAGAGATGGTCGAGAGAGCGTCCAAAGTCATAGCCGATTTTCCGCATCTCACAATCGGATTCTGTCACTGCATGGATCTGAAGCCCGGTCCGCTGCTCGCTTCGAATCTTGACGCCGTTCGGCGCCTCGCCCGCTTCAAAAATCTTTACGCGAAGGTCGACTTTATTGGCACCGGCACCAACATGCCTTACCCTTGCTCCGACCTTCATGACGCGGCGCTCAAAGTGATTGATGCCTACGGTCCGGAGCGCTGCGTGTGGGCAAGCGTCTATCCAAGTGGTTTGTGGACACCGAAGATTACCTACGCCGAGAACCTCCGCATTTTCACCGGCGCGCTCGGCTTGAGTGAGGAGGCAAAACGCTGGATTCTAGGTGAGACAGCCAAAAAGATTTGGTTCCCCGAACTGAAGGGGTGAACAACCACGGCTCGACGGGGTTGGCTTGTGGATGGGCCGACAGGCCCGGCCACTTTCTCCAGCGAGATCTAGCGCGCCCGCGGCGACGCATCCAATCGGAACGATTTGAGACCCAGTAAAAACAATCTTCTGACGGCTCTAGCCCGTTTGCACCAAGCCGTCCGAACCGTTACACTTTTTCTGATGCAGATGCAGATGAAGCCGATGAAAGCACCGCTTCTGAATTGCCAGACAGGCATCAAACGTGCCGCCGCCCAGGTAATGTGGATCTTGTTCTTCGCGCTCTCCATCTGCGCATTCGCCATCGAACGACCCGGCGTTGAATATAAGATTTTCCAGTTCCCCGCCGACAAAATTCCGCGCATCGACGGCGATCCTTCCGATTGGTCCATGGTTCCGGAAAGCTACTCGATCGGCATGGACCAACTCAAAGAAACTGAGAAGGGCCGTGGCTTCAGCTACGACAAGAAAGATCTCGACGTCAAGGTCAAAGTCGGTTGGGTCAAAGGCCTCAATCGTTTATATTTCCTTTACGAGGCGTACGACAATTACTGGGACTTCGACGAGCACAGCCGCCATAACGACATCTTCGAAGTCGTCGTGGATGGCGACCTCTCCGGCGGGCCTCTGGTCACATCACTGCATCAGAACACTAAGCTGATCGGTAGTGACGCATTCTTTCAGCTTCACGGCGTCCACGCGCAGAACTATCACATTTTCACGCCGGCGCCGGAACGCGACTGGGCTTTCGTCTGGGGCTGCCAGCCCTGGATCAAAGAGTTGCCGTGGGCGAATGCCGCCTACAATTACAATTTCAAACACGGCGAATCCGGCAAGCTCATTCTTGAATTCTGGATCACACCCTTCGATTACGCGCCCTTCGATGGGCCGGAGCGCGCAGTGGTTTCCAAGCTGACCGAAAACAAACTGATCGGCCTATCGTGGGCGGTTCTCGATTATGACGGACCGGAAGAAAAAGATTACAAGGGATTCTGGAATCTCTCTCACAAGATGACGATGTACGGCAACGCCGATGACCTTGTGGCATTTCGTCTGATGCCCCTTGAGACCAATTTCCGGAAGGCAATTGACGCCCACTGGTCCTACAAGATCCTCGACATGGATCGCCGCCTGCTTGCGTTCCAGGACGAGTCTACCGGTCAGATTACGTCGTGGCGATGGGACTTCGGCGACGGTACCGGATCAACAGACCAACATCCCATTCATAAGTATCAAAAAGCCGGTGAATACATCGTGAACTTGTATATCGAGGGTCCCGGCGGCAAGTCTCGTTGGACGAAGATTCGCGACGTTGTAGTCCGGTAGATCGCTAAACGTGCACCACCGGAATCGACGCCGTACCGTACAGATGGCCTGCTTTGACGGTTGCCACCGGGAGTAGCTTCCGATGCACGATCCGCTTCTCCAGCGGCCCTTCCAGCGACGACGCGAGCATTTCAAAATCACCCTCGAGGATTTGGAATACGGCCACATCGGCGTCGGTGCCTACGCGGAGCGTGCCGGGTTTGTTCGGGAAGCGGAAAGTGCGCGCCGGATTGATGGTCGCGCACTCAATTACTTTTTCCAGCGGCATTCCAAGGTGCAAAAACTTGGCGAGCGTTGTTGCAAGATCGAACACGGGGCCGGTTACGTTGAACTGGTGCAGGTCGCTTGAAATGGTCCCGGGCACGACGTTCTCCTTCATCGCCGCTTGCATTACTTCCCAGGAAAAGCTGCCGCGGCCGTGGCCTACATCCAGCCGGACTCCATTTTCGATGGCCTTGTGGACTTCGCGGCGAATGCGCACGCCGGCGTCCAGAATTCCGCCGGCGTGCCCGTGAAAAGCGTGCGTGAGAACGTCCCCCTTCTTGAGGAATTTCAGGATATCCGGAAGCGGAGAACTCGTGTCGATGGCATGCACCATCAGTGGCAGGTTTACGGCGTCCGCTGCCTCCCGGGCAAGGCGTAGCGCGGGCACGTCGTTATCTCCCGACATGCTGCGCGACAGCCGGATTTTCACTCCCAGAATTGTGTCGCGGTTCTGTTCGATCGTACGGATCGCGATCTTCGCATTGGCGTAACGCAGATCCATCAGTTCGCCCCACGGGTTATCGTCGGAAAGGGTCGACTGGCCGACTACGGAGATATTGAGCAGCGCGAAGACGCGGGTGTCCACGTTATTAATCACCATGCGCCGGAATCCGGGGAAGGTATGCGCGCCCGCCGAACCGGCGTCCAGTACTGTGGTGGCGCCTTTTGCGATGCAGTTGGGATCGGCTGGAATCGCGAGTGGCGCGACACCGTCATACACGTGGACGTGAATGTCGACCAGTCCCGGGGTGACGATCTTGCCGCGCGCGTCTACGACGATACGTGCATCGGTCTCCCGAATGACGGCCGCGATCGCCGCTACTTTGTTCCCGTTGATCGCGACGTCGCGGATCGCGGAGAGGGATTGTGAGGGATCGATCACCCGTCCGCCTTTTATCAAGAGATCGTACTTGGGCGGGAGAGCCGCTGTCTGGGCTTTTGCGGCCATGGTCAGGCTGGCGAGCAGCGGAAGAAATTCACGTCTACGAGGACTCACAAGACACATAAGACACTAGTGTAGTGTCCACGAAATACCTGGACAACTAATTTTCCCGGTTTCATAACACCTCACAAGTACCTCAACGCCGGGCATTCGCGGATCCAGCGCCTACACGTATGGGAACGTGGCTGTATTACCCAATGTAAGAGGCTGTGCAAAACTGAGCGAGGACGTCTCTCTACAAAAGCTGTTCACGGTATGTGAACCCACGCGCGTGCTGTTTTCTGCGGACGCGCAAATGTTTTCAATCGGCATCAATGGGTCGGTCTAGGATCTAACATTGAAATACTCAGCTCGTTCGGACGGTTTACGCGCGCAACGGGTTCTCGACTGCTTCAGATAGACGCACGCTTGGAATTCTGAGAAGAGCGCGAATATTGGTGTTCCCCTCAAGCTACTATATAGCCAAGGTTATGGGACATACACCTCATCTATCGCGCCGCGAAATCCTCAAGTCGATCCCTTTGCTCGGTCCGGGAAGTCTTCTACTTCCGGTCAGTGTTTTGCGCGGCGAACGCCCGGACACAAGTACGCCGGCTATTATTCGAGGATCCTTGGTTGATGGTGCGACCGGGCAACCTACTTCGGCGAAAATTCGGGTAGTCAATACAAATACAGATGAAGTCTACATGCCGGCCGGGTCGATAAAGACCATGCCGAAAATAGTCCGGCCCGGCACGCATCGTTATTTCTACGCCCGAGGTTCCTACGAGGTAGCCGTTCCTCCAGGCCGTTATCGAATTGAGGTTGTGCGGGGCATCTCGCACGATGCCGTGACCGAATATTCGGAGGTTGGCTCGGGAATCACTCACGTCCATAACTTTCGGATCCCGGTGCTGAAGGACCTGCACACGTCGGGCTGGTATTCAGGAAATACGCACACCCACTATGCTCTGGAGATCGACGAAGACCCAGACGATCGGCTGCGCATGGTGCCGCCGGCCGAGGCGCTCGACGTCAGCGTGATCAGCTATCTCATCCGCAACGACTCACCTTACATTACGAACCGCTATCCGGTCGGCAGGCTTCCGCAATTCTCGCGTGATGGAACCATCATGGATATGGGCGAAGAGGCGCGGAATAACAAAACGTTCGGGGAGTGGGGTTACGGCCACGTCCTGTTTTTGAACATACCTCGGGCTGTGGAGCCTGTGTCTACGGGTTTGTTGTCCAAAGATGGAAAAGCTCCGGATTTCCCAACGCTTTCCATGCTCTGCCAGGAAGCACGCCGCATTGGCGGTACTACGATCTGGTGCCATAACGGATCGGGGATGGAAGCGCCCGTCGCGGTAGCGCTCGGTCACATAAACGCGTACAACATTGCGGATGGAATGGAGGCCGACTACGATCGCTACTACCGCTTGCTCAATTGCGGCTTTCGCCTGCCCGCGTCCTCGGGTACAGATTGGTGGATTACCGATCACAATCGCGTTTTCGTGCAGGTGCAGGGAGGATTCACTTATGATACGTGGATTGCGGGTCTGCGCGCGGGCCGGACATTTGTTTCCAATGGGCCGCTACTCGAGCTTCATGTCAATGACAAGGGACCCGGCGCATCGCTCGAAACCAGCGGGCCGCTGCAAATCTCTGCGACCGTTGTCTCGCGGTTGCCCTTCGAGCGCATACAGATTATTTACAACGGAGAGGTGGTCGCGGAACGTTCAGCCAGCAACCAACGGGAGGCGAAGGTCGAACAGGAGATTGCTGTAGACCGCGGCGGTTGGATAGCGGCTCGCGTCTCGGGCGGAGGCCACACGCACGCCGGCAGTACAGTCTTTGCGCATACCAGCCCCATTTATGTGAACGTCGCTGGGACACCGCGACGCAAGGCTGAAGCCGCGGGAACCTTCATCGACGAGATAGAGGAATCCGTTCGATTCATTCGCAAGAACTATCGCTTTGCCAAGGATGCTGACCGGGCGCTCGCGCTGGGACGGTTTGAAGAGGGAAGAAGAGTGTTCGGCAAATTGGCGACCGAGGGCTAGCGATTCAACGCTTACCCCGGCGCTCAGAAAGAGGCTGCATGGCAGAACGAATTGCTGTGGATGAGGAGCATCGGTATCCTGCCCTGACTGATCTCCTCGACCGCGAGGTAGGCGTGCGATGTGACGATGCTCTGCTGGCGACTCGACAACGTCATGCACGTGATCGACACGTCTAGCGATGCTCCGCTCGCGTCATCGCCGTGAATCTGAAAACAGACGAGAGATCTATCCGAGGCTGTTGCCCATGCCGGCACCCCGAATTCTGGCATACCCCATGAACACAGTGGTGGCTGAGAAAGCTGGAGGCCGCTGTCAGCCTCGGTATGCTCAGTAGCCATGAATGAAGATCAGAGCGCTGCTGCGATACATATTCTCCTGGTCTCCCCCGGTCCGCCGGTGTTCAACGCGCTGCTATCATCTGGAGAAGCATGTGCCGGTATTGGCTCTTCTTTGTCTGCCTCACTCTGTCTGCGCAAGCGCCACGCGGCATACGCTTTGAGCAAGAGCCGGCGGCAAACTCGCCTGACAGCGGCGAAGGCCGATACGCTCTTGTGATCGGCATATCGAACCACCTGCACCTGCCGCCGCAGACCCAACTCCGGTTCGCCCACCGTGATGCCGAGGAGTTTGCGGCCTTCCTGCGCTCCAGTCGCGGAGGGACGATCCCTGCCAGCCATATTCGCCTTCTCACGAATGAGCAGGCCACCCTCGCAGCCATCCGTGGAGCCTTACACAACTGGCTGCCCGGTTCGGCTCGGGCCAACGACGTTGTTTACGTCTTTTTCGCCGGCCACGGCGTTTTGGCGGAGCGTGATGGAGGATATTTCGTCGCTCACGATTCCGATCCTCAAAATCTTCACGCGACGGCCCTGCCTTTTGCAGAAGTGGATCGCAGTCTGAGCGAAGATCTTCGTTCGAATCTTGTCGTTCTAATGATCGATGCTTGCCACAGCGGCAGCCTCGGCTGGTCTTCTTACTCTGCAACCCAACCAAGTAAGGCGGCTGAATCTATTGCAGCGCTGGGCCATGGAGACCGCTCCTTTCTGAAACTGCTTGCCTCGCGGCCGAGCGAGCAGTCGTTTGAAGATGAACGCTGGGACGGCGGGCACGGGATCTTCACGTTCGCTATGCTGCAAGGGCTCACGGGCGGGGCGGACCGCGACAACGATCGCGTCATCCGGGCATCTGAGCTGAGCGACTATTTGTCCAGTGTCGTCCCCTCGCTCACCCAAGCCCGGCAGCACCCCCGGGTGGCCGGGACGTTCGACGCCCGCATGGTTCTTGCCCATGTTCCGGGCGTAGCGGCTACAGCCCCGACGACAGGTAACCTGGAGATCTCCGGACTCGCCGGCACAGAAATATACATCGATAACGCCTTCCGAGGCAGCGTTCGGCGCGACGGCAGGCTAATGATCGACTCCATTGCCTTCGGGCCGCACCGTTTATCCGCTGATATCGAGCCGGGCAAAACTTTGGAGGGGAAGTTTACTGTGTCGGCCTCCTCTTCAGTAATGAAGATACCCCAAATACCGGCGACTCCACTTAGCCAGTTGCTCCGCCGTATCGCGAGTGGCCAGATTCTGGAGACGGCAGGGGCGTGGGATTTCTATCGAGCTCAGAACTTCACCGGCACGCAGCACGCCGCGGCCAGCGCTTTCCTCGCCGCCGCTTTGGAGGAACTCGGCCAGGCTTGCGTCAGCGACTACGTTCAGTCAACGGAGATTGGACCGAAGAAGAAGATGCTTCAAAAGGCCTCGGCGGCGTATGAGCGACTGCGTGTCCTGCGTCCTAATGATACCGGCCTTGAGGCGAGGGCGCTCTTCTGCCAGGCTCGTCTTCAAATCGCCGACAGCCAGTTCGAATCTGCGCTTGTTACGCTTCGGCAATCGCTTAAGATTGACTCGCAGTTTGCTTGCGCGTACAACGCTATGGGTGTCGCCCTTGGACGGCTGAACCGTCTTCAGGAGTCTCGCCGGGCATTTGAAACCGCGGCGCGCCTGACTCCCGAGTGGGCCCTCCCGCCGTTCCAAATCGCCTCACAGTTGATGGCCAATGGCGAGGTACGCCAAGCGGTGCCTTATCTGGAACAGGCTGGCCGTTACAATCCGCGTTCGGTGGTTCCGCGGTGGACGCTGATGCGCGCGCACCGCTTGCTGGGCGGCCTCTCCGACGTGGAGAGAGATGCCACGGAACTGACCCGGCTAAATCCCAACTATGCGCCCACCTATCTCGAGCTGGGCCGTGCGTATGAAGCGGCGGGCCGGACCGCCAAGGCTGCAGAGGCGTACGAGACCTATCTCCTGCTTGCGCCGAACTATGCCGATAGCGATGAGATCCGCAGGAGGGTGCAGCGCAACCAGGCGCAACCGGCGCGGCCGAATCCCACGCTGCGGCGCGCCGGCGAACGGTAGGCAGCCCGCGTCACGGGGAGAACTCGCCGAACATTATGGATTTCGGAGCAAGACGACTTGCGCGAAGAGACCGGTAGTGTCGCCGTAGTTGGTCTTGTTCTTGCCGTATCCAACGGCAAAGGTGACCGTGTCGTTGGCTTTCAGCTCGATCTCGCGTGAGAACGCGGCGGTGGGACTCGCGCCCTGCACCTGGTGGGATGCGGGATCTCCTCCATACCCTTGGATTTCCGCATCGAAGAGGGATGTGGCATTGTGCAGCACGTGTACATCGGTTGAAGAGAGACCGAAATGAATGCCTTCGAACCGGGCTGTCACTTTGTACATGCCTGGCGCTGGTGCGACGAAACGAACCAGGCTGAACTGTCCGGAATTACTGGCTTCCATGGCGACTTCGCCTGCTCGCGCGGCCCAGCCATTGCTCGAACCCAACTGGGTCTGCTTTGCGGCGTTGTAAGCGACGTATGGATAATATCCAGGGCCGGGTCGATCGCTGACGCTGGGGTGCCAGAATCCAATCTCGCCTAGTGCGCCGGTCGACTTATCGAGTCGAAACTGAGACGGGTCGAGTGAGTTTGTCTCGGAATAGCCGTATTGCCAGACCTTGTTGGGATTGTCGCGCATTGAGAAGTCGGCAGAGAGATCGAAGGTTGTTGCCGCTCGTGCGAACAGGCAAAAGAAGACGATAACGGCGGTTCGAATCATACTTCAGTATTCCTGACGACTAGCTAATGATGCTTTTTACAACGTTACCGGAGACGTCGGTAAATCGGAAGTCACGGCCGCTGTAGCGATAAGTCAGCTTCGTGTGATCGAAGCCGCAAAGATGCAAGATCGTAGCGTGTAAATCGTGAGGGTGCACAGGCTTGTCAACCGCTTTCAAGCCGAACTCGTCTGTTGCGCCGTACACCGTTCCGGCTTTGACACTGGCTCCGGCGAGCAGCATGCTGAAGCCGTAGCTATTGTGGTCTCTGCCATTTTGCAGTCCCCCGCTGGTGGGCTGTACCGACGGAGTCCGTCCGAATTCGCCGCCAATCATTACCAGCGTGTCCTTGAGCATTCCGCGGGATTTGAGATCCCGCAGAAGAGCGGCGATTGGCTGATCGGACTGTTCGGCATGCTTGCGATGGTCCATGATGTCGCTATGACTATCCCAGGGCTGGCCGGCGCCGTAATAAACCTGAACCATTCGCACGCCGCGCTCCACTAGCCGGCGCGCCATCAGGCATCCACGCGCGAAATTACCGTCGCCATAAGCGGTCCTGGTGGCCTCGCTTTCCTTGCCGATATCGAATGCTTCCACGCCTTCGGTTTGCATTCGGAAAGCTGTTTCCATTCCTTGAATGGTGGCTTCGAGCTGCGGGGCTGGTCCATGCTGCTTCAATTGCAGGCGATTTATCTTGCCCAGGAGATCGAGCTTCTGCTGCTGTTCTGTTGTGCTCTCACGGCTGTTCCGAATGTAAGGAATGAGCTTTTCCGGATCGGTCTGATCGTTCTGCACCCAGGTGCCCTGATAACTGGCCGGGAGGAATGCTGAGTTCCAGATTTGCGGCGCCATGATCGGCAACCCTGGGGCCAGAACCACGTATCCGGGCAGGTTCTGGTTCTCAGTGCCCAAGCCGTAGAGAAGCCAGGAGCCCATGGACGGGCGTCCCGCGAGATTGTGCCCGCAGTTCATCATGAACAGACCCGGCGGGTGGTTCGGAATGTCGGTGTACATCGAACGGATCACGCAGATGTCGTCGATGCATTCGCCCAGTTTGGGAAAGAGGTCGCTGACTTCGATGCCGCTCTGTCCGTACTTTTTGAAAGCGAAGGGCGACTTCATCACCGTTCCCAGACGCAGCTTGATGCCGCCGCCCACGATCGCCTGGTCGGGCCCGGGCATGGGTTTGCCATCGTACTTTGTGAGCATCGGCTTGGGGTCGAAGGTGTCGACGTGGGATGGTCCGCCGTTGAGGAACAGGAAAATGACGCGCTTGGCTTTCGGAGCGAAGTGTGGACCTTGTGGTCCGGTGCTGGCACCCAGCACTCCGCCAAGGCCAGCCACGCCGAAGCCGCTGCCGATTGTCATTAACGCGTCCCGTCGAGTCATCATTTTGGCGTCTCCTCTCTAGCTGATGTAGTTAAATTCGATCGAGCTCAAGAGCACTTCGAGATACTCGGTCCATGAGTTGTTCTTAGACGATAGGAACTCTGTTGCATATTTTAGTTCCTGCGGAGTGGGCGTACGACCGAACAGCGTCAGATAGACGTCCCTGATTTTCGGGGCGGCGATCTTTTTGGCTAACGACTCGGCTTGGGATCGGACGAAGTCGCTATTGAGGAAAAACAACTGTTGCACCGGAACGTTGGTAGTGATGCGCTGCTCGCTCGTTTCGTTGGGATCCGGGAAGTCGAAGAGACGGAGAAATGCGTCCGGTTTCGCCCGGCTGACCGCGGCGTAGATGGTCCGCCGGGTGTTCTTTTCATCGTGAAGGGGAATGGCGGGTCCGCCTAATTTCAGGTCCAGGTTTCCAGCGACAAACAGGAGTGAGTCCCGGATAGCTTCCACGTCCATCCGGCGAATATTCGCCCGCCACACTAGCTTGTTGTCCGGATCGACTTGGACGTTCGCCTCCGAGTAGTCGGAACTCAGTGCGTAGGTCGCCGAGAGCATGATCTCGCGGTGCATTTTCTTGATCGACCAGCCATTCTCTACAAAACGGCTGGCGAGGTAGTCGAGGAGTTCCGGATGAGTGGGCGGATCTCCGAGCTTGCCGAAGTTGCTGGGCGTGTCGACGATTCCGGCGCCAAAGTGATGCTGCCAGATGCGATTCACCATGACACGGGCCGTGAGCGGATTGGCGGGAGTGGCGATGGCATCGGCCAGTTCGAGCCGTCCGCTGCCTTTTTTGAACGGAGCCGGATGATCGGGGCTTAGGATCGCAAGAAATTGGCGGGGGGCTTCTTCTCCTAGGGTCTCGGGGTTGCCTCGGATGTAGACGTGTATGTTTTCCGGCTTCGCTTTGTCTTTGATTACCGGATAGTAAGGATATTCGGGGGGCAGCGCGGCCTGCATCTTGTCGATGCGCGCGCGCAGGGCGTCGTAGTATTCCTTGTAGACGCTGGTCAGGTAATGACCGACTTCATCCGGCGAAAAGTAGAATGGTCCGGGCCCTGGTGTTTTTTTGGCTTTCTTGTCCTCTCCGGCGCTCAGGTCTTTGAGAAGGTAGAACTTGCTGCGGTCGAGAGGAATTGTTTGCGGACTTTCGCCCTCTTTTGTGCGGGCTTTGATCTTGGCGTTCTTTACGTCGAGATCGGCTTGTTCCTTCAGGATAGCCACGAGATGGGTTTGGAATTCTTCGGCGCACTTCCGCAGTTCCGCCTCCGATGCTCCTTTCTTGACTAGAGCCTGCCAGGAGTCGAGGAATTCGTATTCGCGCTTTCGTTCGGGGTCGAGAAACTTAACCCATCGCTTCAGGACATCTTTTTCCAGAGCGCTGTTCTCCGGATGACGGCTGGCCAGCATATACTCGGCGGCCTTGTCAGCGAAGATCTCGGATAGTTGCGTCCGTTGATTTGCGAGAAATTTGTCTTGGATCTTTTTCTGCTCGTCGAGGGCTTTCTTTTGGGTTTCGTATTCCGTAACCGCGGCGGCGGGTGCACGAGGGAATTTGTCGGGCTCGGTGCCTTCGAAGACTCCGAGGAGCGAGTAATAATCACGCGTGGGAATGGGATCGTATTTGTGGTCGTGGCATTGGGCGCACGCTACGGTGAGGCCGAGGAAGCCGCGGGTTGTGGCGTCCACACGCTCCTCGCGGAACTCCGGTTTTGGACTCAACGAATAGAAACCCAGGCCGCCAACGAGCTTTTTCTTCTCGGAATCGGGTGCCTGATCACCTGCGATTTGCGCCCTTACAAACTGATCGTACGGCATGTCGTCGTTGAACGCCTGCACTACCCAGTCCCGATACTCGAAGGCATTCGGCAGGGGTCCGTCGCCCTCGGCTGTCAGTTGATGGTCGGAATAGCGGGCGACGTCTAGCCAGTAGCGGCCCCAACGCTCTCCGTAATGCGGGGACGCTAGCAAGCGATCTACAACTTTGGAGAATGCGTCTGGCGATTTGTCGTGGATGAAGTCTTCCACCTCGGATGGAGTGGGTGGGAGGCCGGTCAGGTCCATGGTGGCCCGCCGGAGTAGTGTTCTTTTGTCGGCAGGCTGAACAGGCCGCAGTCCTTTGGCTTCCAACTTGGCGAGGATGAAGTTGTCGATGGGCGAACGGACGCGAGATTTGTCCTTCACGTCCGGGGGCGCCGGCTTCCGCACTGGTTGAAAGGCCCAAAAGGCGCGTTGCTGGGGCGTAATTACGTACTCGTGCGCCGGGGGAGCCGGCGGGGCGTTGGCACCCCACACGGCTCCGTCGCGAACCCATGCTTCGACGATGGCGATTTCGTCATCGGGCAACTTGCCGGTTGGCGGCATCTTGATTCGGGAATCGGTGTAATTGATGGCCTTCACCAGCAGGCTCTGGTCGGGCTTGCCGGGTACAAGAACCGGGCCATCTTCGCCGCCCTTCATCATGTTTTCGGGCGTGTCCATCTGCAGGCCACCCATTTTGGATTCGGTGTGGCAGCTATAACATCGCTTCGACAACAAGGGTCGGACCTTGGACTCGAAGAACTCCGCCTTCGATGCGGATTCCGCACCTTGCACGAGGGCCGCGGCGAAGAGGCCAGCCCAAAATACGGACGCGCAACGATTGCCAATCAACATGATCAGAAATACAAGTGGATACCGAGTTGCATCCTTCGCATCGTCCCTTGCACGTCGAAGATATGACCCGCCTGACTGGCCGGCGCGTCAATGGTGAGCGTGGGATTGGCGAGATTCGGATGATTCAGTGCGTTGAAGGCTTCCCAGCGGAACACGAGCCGGGTGTTTTCGTTGAGGGGCGATTTGAATGAAAACGACTTGTTCAGTCCCCAATCGGCGATGAACTGTCCGGGTCCGTGCAAGATTCCGGTTCCGGTGTTGCCGTAGGTGTATGCGGCAGGGATCGCGAAGGCCGTCGGGTCGAACCAAAGATTGGCCGAGGGATTAGCCACGTGCCCGGAGGCAATCCGGTTGGGCAGTTGAGAGAAGTTCGTGTTCAGCGTATTCGCATTCATCGACGGGGTAAGGAAAGCTCCGTCCTGTATTTGCGTCACTCCGGTGAACTCCCATCCGGCGACGAGAGCGCGTGCGAAGCCCCTGGCATTTTCACCTATCCGGTGACCGGGACCGAAGGGCATTTCCCAGACATGGCTGAGGACCAGCCACCAGTTGGGCGTCGATGTCGGACCTTTATAGAGCGACCTGTTAAAGGGGTCGGTATAGTTGTCGGCGATCGTCTTCTGGTACGTAAACGCGCCAGTGAACTGATAGCCTGCAGCGAACCGTTTGTCGAGCCGTGCCTGCAGGGAATTGAAGCTGACGTTCTGTACGTTGCCCCGCTGGTGAGCGCCCAGGTTCTGAAAACCGTACAAAATGCCGTACAGTTCGCGTGACGGCAAGGAGCCCGGTCCTGGGACAGGAGCGTTGACGTTCACATCGAGAAAGCCATGCCGGATGATACTGCCTACGTAGCTGAGTTCGGCGGTAAACGTGGAAGTGACTTGCCGCTGGATCGTCGCGTTCCACGCATCCTGAACGGTGGTTTTGTCGCCGGCGGGCCGCCCGTATACGGTTTGCCCATCGGCTGGTGCAAGCGCTCCGCTGCTCGGGATCGTTACGCCGTTCGTCGATTCGCCGCTAGGAGGTCCTTGTGATAGGGGAAACACTCCCGTGTAGAGAGTAGGCGCGCTGATGCTCTGTTGGCTTCCGAGTGGCCATTGGCAGCAGTACGTCGCGAAGTTCGCTCCGCCTGTATTGATGGCAAAGCTACGGCCGTAACCGATGCGGAAGACTGTTTTCGGATTGAAGGAATAGGCGAGGCCGAACCGGGGAGCAAAATCATGATAATCCGGCTGAACGCCTGCGTATTTATTGAAGGGACCAACGTTGGCGAAGTTCATTTGCGCAGTCGCGAGATTGAAGTTGACCTCGCGAGCTGTACCGTCGGAGTAGGTCGGCGAATAATACTCCCAACGCAGTCCGAGCGTCAGTGTCAGGTTCCGGCGAACGCGCCACTCATCTTGAAAATAGAGGCCATCGCGATCCTGGAATTCGATCGGGAGCTGGATGTAATAGCCTCTAGAGAAGCTCTGGGGAATGCCAAGCAGAAAACTGGCAAAACCCAACCCGGTATTTCCTGTCGCCCCGCCGAGCGCTGTCGCAGCGTTGCTGAAGGTTAAGGCGCCTCGAAGCGATTTGTCGATGCGCTGCAACTTCACATGGGGACGAAGATCGGCGCCCCATTTGAGCGTGTGCGAGCCCCTGGTGTGGGTCCAATTGGTGACGTAATCGAAGCTCTGTTCCAGTTCGTAGAAATTCGAGTAGGGGTTACCGAAATAAGTGTTGGAACCACCGGCGATCGGGCCGTTCCAAGCCATCTGGGGAAGCCCGTCGGTAAGAGCTGTTTTCTGATTAATTCCAGGAAGACCGATCTGGTCGGCTGTTTGCAATCCGATGTCGGTCTGCGCAAGATTGCTGCGGAAACGAGAGAATCCGAAACGAACCTCAGCGATCAGATTCGTCTTGATCACCTGGGTGAGATTCAACGAGAGATTTTGGGTTCTGGTCCCGCCAACTTCTGCCTGCGGCCCGAATCCTGGACCACCCGCAACGTTGCCGAAGATCGGAGGAGCGTCATACAGCGATCCAAAGTAGCTGTATCGGGCGAACACGCGGGTGTTGGGCGAGAAATTGTAATCCACGCGGCCGTTGACGCCGTTGGTGTTCGATTTGAAGGATCCCGATTTGGTGTAGTCATGGGTAAATGAGGGGTCGGGTGTGTTCGGATCGGGCAGCATCGGGACTAGCTTGGTTGTGATGGGACTGAGGCGGTTGGACGGGATGATGTTATTGGGGAATGGAGTGCGGCCAACCCCACTGCTGTTCCCCGTGTTCGGATCGTAGATCAGGTACTGACTGGCCACCGCGCTGAAATCCCCCTGCTTCATCGCCGCCGAAGGTAGAGCTAGCTGCTGCGTGGAACCTTGAATCGATTGCAACCCCTGGTAGTCGGCGAAGAAGAAGATCTTGTCTTTCTTGATCGGGCCTCCCAGGCTTCCGCCGAATTGATTCCAGTGCCAGGGGGCGATCTTCGAAGTGGACTGAGTGAATGGATCCCGTGCGAAGAAGCTGTTGTTTTGCACGTATTCGAACAATGTTCCGTGATATTCGTTCGAACCGGATTTGGTGGAAGCTTGAAAGACAGCGCCAGCCACCTGGCCAAACTCGGCATCATAGCTGTTGGTGGTGATTTTGATTTCCTGCAACGAGTCAACGTTAGGATTCACCATCGCGACGCCTTGAATGGTCTCCTGGTTTTCGATTCCGTCCAGTTGATGGTAGTTGTTGCCGCTCCCTTTGCCGTTGACGAAACCGTTGGTGTCGCTTCCTGGATTCTCGCCTATGAAAGCAGGGCTGGTGGAGCGTAACGCGCCGGGTAGAATTTCAATGAGCAGGCTGACATTCCTGCTGAGAACCGGTAATCTGGTCAGCGTCAGGTCACTGATGACTCCGCCGAGGTCCGCTTTCTCTGTCTTAAGGACGGCGGCGTCGGACGTGACGGTCACGGTGTCGTTGGTTGAGCCGAGAGCAAGTTCGGCGTCGACGCGAACGACGGTGTCCACATTCAACACAATCCCAGTTCTGTCCAGTTGCTTAAAACCGTTTGCCGAGATCCGCACGGTATACCCGCCCGGTATCAGTTGCGGCACGGAATAGAAGCCCGCGTCGTTGCTAGTTGCGGTGGTGGTTACATCGGTGCCAGTGTTGGTCACGGTCACCTTCGCCCCCGTGACAACAGCTCCCGATGGATCTCTCACAAATCCGTTGATCGTACCTGAGACCGCCTGACCATAGGAGCGGGTCTGGGCCGTGGCAAACAGAGCCAGAATCGCGAACAGAGCGTGCTTCATGGTATTCCTCCCTGGAATCAAAGTCTGAAGCTTCCAATGCGGCCAGATTATCTTAGCCATGAACGATTGTCAACAATTTTATTAACAATAATGTTTCCGTGGCGAAACGCACAGAAAATGGGCTGCGAGAGAAGGCAACAGAGGGATGTGCGGGAAGGGTGGGGCCTACTCTACTTCGGCTTCTTCAGGGACCCATGGTCTGCTGTTGGAAGCGAGAAAGAGCGGGCCGTTCTGCTGAAAAAGACGATCGTGCAATTCCTGGAAGTATTGCTCTACCTGCCTTTCGACTCGCGATATGGGGGATGAAAGGATCATTTCCACATATCGTTCGTGGCCGGCATAGCGCTCCATAATGGGCATGCGGGACGAGAAGGCCCTCGCCATCATGAAAATAAAGGGATTCATCACCGAGTTCAAGGTTCGATAGAGCTGCTCGCGGCCCGCCAACTTCCAGATCGTCTGGTGCAACTTCATGTCGGATTGCAGAAACTGTTCGTCGTCCGCGTTCAGGCCCGCTTCCTTCATCTTGTTGAGCCTTTCTCGAAGAATGCGTTCCTCCTTGGGGCCCATTTCTTCGCGCATATATCGAACGCACAAGCCTTCCAGCTTGCCTCGAATGCGGAAGACGACGTCGATGGATTCTGCTGAAATGTCGTGGATGAAGGTTCCACGGCGCGGGATGGTTACGACAAGTCCATCACGCTCCAGGCGGAGGAGCGCTTCCCGCACAGGTCCCCGGCTGCATTGAAGCCGGGCTGCGATGTCTTCTTCTATGATTCTTTCGCGAGGCCTGAGTTCGCCCGCGTAAATCGCTTTCTTGATATGACGCTCGACGCGCTGGCTCGCTGACAGCTTTCGATCCTTCTCCGTCTTCGTCATCGTATCCCTACTATCTGAGTGATTATAGCAGTCCGCTTGTTACCGACCCATTCAGTTTGGCCCGCTGTCGAACAGCAACATCTCGGACGTAAGGTTGTCCTCGAGCCGAACAACTATACCCTCGCGCATCAACTCCGTCCCTGGAATTTCTACAGTCTGGTTACGATTACAGAAGGTCACACGATAATCGCGGCTCGCGTCGATGCCGCGCGGCCGGAAGATATACGTAGGGTCACCATCTCCCGATGTCCGGAAGAGGGTGGCTACAGCTCTCTTCGAATCAGGCGCGGCGTATTCGAGTACAACCCAGGGCGACGACTCCAGCAATGGCGTCATCGGGGTGTGATGGTATACGCGGCTTCCAACCATGATTGGCCGCACAGTTCGTTTGTACAGATCCACGGAGGACTGGATTTTGGCGCGCAGCAGGGGATTAAAGTCCTCCAATGACGGGCTGATTCCGCGGAAGATAGGCCGGGACATCATGACCGTACGCAGTTGCAGGTCCAGATCTCCGTCCGTGGCATGATCTCCGACCTCGGTCCCGAAGGTGCGGAGCAGGATTTCGGGCGGCAGAATCCACGTCATGCCATTGAGAATCTTTAGTCCGCGCGGGGCACGCATCCAGTCGGAGAGCTCTGTATTATGAAATCGCCGCAGGATTCCCAGATCCAGACGCCCCCCGCCGCCGGCGCAATTCTGGAAGATGACCCGTGGAAATCGCGCGCGGAGCCGATCGAACATCGAGTACAGATTCTCAACGTGCCGCCACATCGTACTCTCGACAAAACCGTCTTTTACTTGATTCCCGCCCTCGTTTACCGTGCTGTTGTAGTCGATGCGAAACATGTCCAGATCGTATTTCTGAATGATGCGGGCGATTTCCGATTCCATCCACGCCGCGACTTCGGGTTTCGATACGTCGAGTTGCCGGCCGTTTGCTACCAGCTTGCCGTCCCTGGTCAACATCCAATCCGGATGCTCGCGGCGCAACTTCGATGCCGTGCCGATGCCCTCGATCTCCACCCAGAGACCGAACAGCATCCCCTTTTTGCGCGCATATTCGCGAACTGGCGTGATATCGTTCGGCAACCAGGCGCCGGGATACCAGTCGCCTACATTTTGAGCCCAGCGGTTCGGCTCCGGCCCGTACCAGCCGGCGTCAATCATGAATAACTCAGCTCCGACTTCCGCTGCGAGGTCCACCTCGCGTTTCATGCCAGCCTCGGTCTCGTGATCGACGATATAGCCGCGATGATTTGCTTCCACCTGATACTCGCGGCCGGTGATTTGGGGTGGCATGACGTCGTGCCGAACGTGGTCGTGCAAAGCCTGGATCACATGGTCGAGATCGGAGTGCATCACCAGTAAGTGAGCGTCGGGTGTGCGGATTGTTTCGCCCGGCTCGATTACGCGCTGCACGGAGTCGATCGCACTCGGTCCCATGGTGAAGAACAGGCGGGCAACGTCGCCTGCAGGGTCCGCCGTGCCGGTTACCTTGGTTGTCCAGTTCCCGCTCCAGCCCAGGGATCCGACAAACCACTCGCCGGTAGCCTTGTTATGCGCGAAGAAGGTCGGATGCCCCCAACCCGACTTACCGCGAGTGCCGGAGATCGCTTTTGTGGTGTTGGAAATGGGCTCGAACTTCCACGCGCCTTCGTGCCCCCATTCCTCATACTGGGTGTAGGCGACCTCGAAGGGCGCTTCGTCGGGCTTGAGCCGTTCCCTATAGGTGGGCGTGTTCCACAACATCCCGGACCAGGGAGAGACACTAGTCAATCCGGTCGCTTTTGGGCCGGAATTTGTGATCTCCAACCAGCGCACCATGACGGGACCGCCGGAGAGGAGCGTTTGCACTTTTACCGTTACCGGCCGCGCTTTGCTTTTCAACTCCAGAGTTTCAAGCAAGCCGTTAGGGTTTTGTATTTCGTGTTGAGTCGCGCCTACCCACTCCCAAGTGCCATCGAGGCTCTGACCTTCGAGCGATATTTGAAACGCATCGAGAGGCAGTCCGCCAAAGAGACGGCGTTCCTGGTCCAGATGGTTTTCCGGCTTCACCATACCGCTGGAGAGCCAATAGCGGTTGACCCAGTGGCCGTTTCGGAGCGCTTCGTCACAGACCGAAAGGCCTGAAGTGAATCGAATTCCGGGTTCCGGTCCGGATCGCACGACGGCGCGGCGGTAATTCTCGGCAGCGCCCTGACTCAATGCCGACAGACAGACCGCGAAAAATGCGAGGACAAGCTTTTTCATGACAGATATTCTCATCCGTTTATGACAGAGCGCCCTTATTCTGTCAACAGCTATGTTGACAATTCTGCAGGAGCGAAGTATGTTTTGGATGGAGCATATCTTGTATAAAGCGCTGGTGGGTTTTGGAATCGTAGCGGCCGTCTTGTGGGCGGCAGACGGGAAGATACCCTATGTTTTTCAACCTTCCGGGTTGCATGGCGTCATTTCCAATGTGACTGTGCTGCCGGTGGGCGAAACCCAACCGCTGCCGGCGGGGTTTGTGTCGCCCGACCTGGATCTGCATGCGATGGCGGCCTGGTCGTTGCGGGTTCTCCGTAAAAATCCACGACCAAATCTCGACTACGAACCCGTGTTCTTTGTCCGGCCGATGCACGTTCCGCCAGCGCCGGACGGTCACGATCCTATTGTTCCCGGCGACACGGACGCGCGGATGGATTGGGAGTTCCCCAACATGCGGGAAATATTGGGATTGAACGAGCGTGGGGCTATCGAGAAAGGTCTTCATAACCGGGTTCTAGGCTACCTCAACGACGATGGCTTGGCCTGGGTGCCTCCGGGGCATTTCATGGAGGGTGAGGTGTATAACGGGAAGAAGGTCGGACCTGAAAAGGTCGCCAGCACCTGGGCTACCTGTAAGATCCTGCGCAGCCTTTCCGAAGACTACAAGCGCACCCACAACGAAGAAAACAAGGCACGATCCCGCCAGATCTTTGTGGCTTTGCGCAAGCTGGCCGATTGGGATTCAGGCCGAGCCTACTACCCGCACGGTTCCGGCGCCTGGGCTGACGGCAAATGGATTAAATCGCAGGTGCCAACGGCCGTTTTGGAACCGATAGTTAGTTATTGGGAGGCTTTCCAAGATCCGGAGGCGTTGGATTTCGCGAAGGCAGTTGCCGAGGGTCTGATGGCCGACTCCGAACTTCTACCTCCCCTGAACGCGCGAATCAAGCCAAACGGGGAGTTCCACGGCCATATGCACTCCACTCTCCACGGAGTCTGGGGAGTGGCGCATCTTGGGGCGGATCTGAACGAGCCTCGCTATTTGGACTGGGCCAAGAAAGTCTACGACTATGCGAGCGAATTCGGCCCGGGCACCGGTTGGATGCAAGCGGCCCTCTGGAACGACCCGGTTCGCGAGCTCTCCGAGACGTGTGCGACCTCAGATATGGTTTCCATTGCGAGTTGGCTGGCGAGTGGCGGATTTCCGGAATATTGGGACCATGTCGAGCGCGCCCTGCGAAACTACATCCGGCCGGAGCAATTCTTTGTTACACCGGAGTACGAAGCTCTCTACCGCAAGCTGAACGCGGACAAACCGGAAGATCAGATTCAAGCCGGCCTTGCCCGGATGCGCGATCTGCAAGGATCAGTCATGGGCGGTCCGGCTCCCACTGATTGGATCAACGGGATCGGGTCGCCGAAAGGGTGCGGCCCTTATGTTACCCCGTACGGCTGCATGTCACTCTTTGGATGCTGCACACCGGAGGGAATGCGGGCGCTGCATACCGCG
>Ga0105240_10000295_pt1 | contig 97089 bp, 81 predicted proteins | sample KBSC54metaG_FD_80426 | JGI IMG/M metagenome (GOLD analysis project Ga0105240, IMG submission 80426) | Corn rhizosphere microbial communities from Kellogg Biological Station, Michigan, USA - KBS C5-4 metaG | ecosystem: Host-associated > Plants > Roots > Rhizosphere > Soil | place: Michigan, USA...
GGTCGAATGCGTCTGCTCGTCCAGATGCCAGTAGCCGGCGGCGACGCTCGGGCCGGCCACGCAGATTTCGCCGATGGTCCGATCGGCGCAACGCTCGTTCGTCTCCAGGTCGCGCACGATCACCTGTTGTTCGCCGTCGGTGCGGCCCACGCTGACCAGGACCCGTTCGCCCGGGCGATCCAGCGGCTGCGGCGACACGCCCAGGAACTCGCTGCGCGGCACCACGGATTGCCGCTGGAGGGCGGCCTGGTCGACGCACAGCGTCCGGATCGGATGCTGCTTCGTGCGGCCGGCGACGTACAGCGTCCCTTCCGCCAGCCCGTAGCACGGCAGGAAACCGTCGGCGGCGAAGCCCGCGGCGGCGAAGCGCCGCGCAAAATCCGACAAGGTGCTGGCACGCACCGACTCGGCGCCGTTATAGGCGGCCCGCAGGCACGACAGGTCGAGCGTCGCCAGCTGTTCGTCGGAGATTCGCCGGCAGCACATCCGGTATGCGAAATCCGGCGCGCCCGTCAGATCCGCCCGATACTGGCTGATGGCTCGCAACCACAGGAACGGATGCTGAATGAACCGCTCCGGGGCCATCAGAACACTGCGGAAACCGCCATAGAGCGACGTCAGGATCACGCCGATCAACCCCATGTCGTGATATGGAGGTAGCCAGCTGACGATCGTGCTCCGCTCGTCATAGGCCAGCCATTTGCCGATCATTTCCAGGTTGTGCATCAGGTTGCTGTGCGACACCATCACGCCCTTGGGGCTACCGGTGGTCCCCGACGTGTATTGCAGAAAGGCGATCCGGGATGGCTGCACGCTGGCGGGCGAATGCACGGGATCCAGTGCCTGCGCGCCCCCGACGTCGAGCAGCGTGCTGCCGGATGCATCGGTATCGGCGAGCCAGGTCGTGCAGCGCGCATGGTCCTCGGCCGAACACAGAATCGTGTTCGCGCCTGCGCTCTCGACGATGCCGGCGATCCGCACCATATGCTGCCTGTTGCGCGGCGGGTAGGCGGGAACCGCGATGGCGCCCGCATACAGGCACCCCATGAAGGCACTGACATAGTCGAGCCCCGGCCGGCACAGCAGCAGGACCCGGTCGCCGATGTCGACCGCGTTCTGCCGCAGCAGCGCGGCGACCCGGCGGGCGCGCGTGTCGAGCTCCGCGAAGGTCATCGATTCGGCCTGTTCCTGTTCGGGCGGGCCGCTCAGGAACACGTAGGCGGTTTTGTCGCCGAGTGTGGCGGCCCGGTTCTGAAGCAATTCGCTAAGCGTGGTCGGCAAGGTCGCAGTGGTCATGATGTCGTCGGAAGAGGAATGAAAACAGCGAGCAGCGGCCTGACGCCGGCCGGCGCCCATGCGTTGCTGCGGCGGGAATCCGCAGGAGGCTATTCGGCGCGATGGAACAGATCGATCATGTGCATCATGCTTTTGAGATGCAGGAAATGCGGCACCACCCGTTCGCTCCTTGCCGCATAACGCGCAGTCCAGTGGTGGGCCAGTTCGTGCGTGGCGGTGGCGTTGCCGCGAACCGCGCGTGCGTTGGCCTCGCGCGCATCGAGGCACGCACGTGCATGCCGCACGGCCGATCGGGCGAGCTCGCCGGTGAGGATGCCGTGATGCCCCAATGCGAGCCGCGGCGCCTGCAGTTGCTCGATGACGTCCAGCGAGTGCCGATAGGCAAACAGGTCCTGAAAGACCAGCGGCAGCCAGTTGGTGGCGCCGTGAAACTCGCCGAGCGCATCCGACACGAAACCGATGTCCAGCTGCGGGCAGTGGTAGCCGAACTGGCAACGGCTGTGGCCCGGCAGCGCGATCGTGCGAATCTGCATCCCGTCGCCGATGTCGAGCTGCGTGCCCGGATTGACCGGGTAGAACGGCAGGTCGGACAACTCGGTGAAATCGACGCCGGCGGCGGGATCCCACAACCGTGACGCCTGCGCGTCGAGCTGACGGATGGTTCGGCAGGCCGACGGGCTCTGGAACGCATCGAACGCATCGGGAGAACCGGATACATGGAGCCACGGCATGCGCGACTTGAGCGTCATCAGCAGGCTGCAATGGTCATAGTGCGAGTGGGTGATCAGCCAATAGCGCAAATGCCGGATGCCGCCGAAGTCCCGCAGCAGGTCGTGAAGCTGCTGCCACACGAGCTCCGTCATGCCGCTCAGGCCGCCCTCGATCAGCGTCGCGGCCTCGTCGTTGACGATCACGTACAGCGGCACGTCAGCCGTGCCGACGAGGGCCAGCCGCTGATCGATCCACCCCGGGGAAGCGTTCAGCATGTCGTTCAGCTCCGGTAAAGCGCACAGGCCCATGTCGCGCCCGCGCCGTAGGTCACGAGGAGGTTGATCTGCCCAGCCGGCATGCGGCCTTGCTCGCGTGCGATGGCCAGCGCGACCGGAAACGCCGCGCTCGCCATGTTGCCCAGCTGATCGACGGAAATCATGCACCGCTCGCGGGGCAGCCCGAGTTGCCCGATGACCGCGTCGAGGATGCGCAGGTTAGGCTGGTGCGGCACGACCAGGCCGATATCCCCAATCGTCAGCCGGTGCTTGTCGAGCATCTGCCGGCACGCGTCGACGATGCGCCGCGTGGCGTCTTCGAACATCGGCCTGCCTTTCATCCGGAAATGGTGCCGGCCGGCCGCGATGTCGTCTGCGTCGATGAAGCGTGGGCGTCGCGCGCCGGGCGCTTCCGTGCTGAGCAGGTCGAACTGGGTGCCGTCGGCGCCGAGCGTCAGGTCGATCAGCCCGTGCGCCGGGTGGTCCGTCGCTTGCAGCAGCAGCGCGGCGGCGCCGTCGCTCAGCAGGATCGACAGATTGCGGCCGGCATTGCTGGAGTCGATCCGCCGCGACAGGGCTTCGGCGCAGATCAGCAGCACGTTGCGATACAGGCCGCTCGCGAGGAAGTGGCGCGCGATCTCGATTCCGTAGAGCCCGCCGCTGCACTGCGCGCGGATATCGAAGCATGGAATCTCCCGCAATCCGAGCCGGGGCTGGATGTAGCACGCTTGCGACGGATCGTGGTGATCCGGCGACAGCGTATTGACGATCAGCAGATCGACGTCGCGCGCCCTGACGCCGGCGTCGGCCATCGCCCGTTCCGCGGCCGGGCACGCGAGATCCGCCAGATGCTGATCGGGGGCAAGATAGCGTCGCGCCACGACGCCGGTTCGTTCGCGAATGAACGCGTCGCTGGTGTCGATCATGCCGGCGACTTCGTCGTTGCTGACGATCCGGTCCGGCAGTGCGTGGCCCACCCCGGCGATGACGAGTCTGGCGGTCATGTCCGCACCTCCTGCTCCGTCACGGCGGCGACGGTATCGCCCGCATCGGTCACGACGGTTTCGCCCCAGCGCCACAATTGCGCGCCGAAGCCCCAGCCGGCGCCTGCGCCGGCAATCACGACCAACGATCCTGGCCGGATCACGCCTTCCCGGATCGACTCGTACAGCGCAAACGGCACGGCGGCCGACACGAGGCACGCACAATCGGCCACGCGAATCACGTATTGGTCGGGCTTGAGCCCGAGCCGCTGCGCCCATGCGCGCACGAGCAGCGCCGACGGCTGATGGAACACCATCGCATCGATGTCGGCGATGCCCGTTCCGCTCCGGTGCAACAGCCGCTCGACGATATCGGGAATGGCCACCGGCATGAAACGCGAAATCGCCTCCTGCGCTTCGGGCTTGAGCGTGAAATACACGCCGAACGGGTTGTCGGCGTCGGTTGCCGCGTCGTCGTCTGCCGCAGCCCGCGCGTTGCGCCACTGCATCGTCACGAGGTCGTAGCGGGTTGCATCGCTGTGATACGCGGCATCCAGCCAATCGGCGCCGTCGGGATCGGCCGGCTCGGCGACGAGCACGGCCGCGGCCGCGCCATCGCCGAAGTTCGTCGACGATTTACTGGTGTAGTCGACCACGGCCGACATGCGCTCCGACGAGCACACCAGGGCGCGCTTCACCCGTCCCTGCTTGATGAGGTTGGTGGCGATCTGCAGTTGCAGCACGAAGCTCGCGCATTCCATCTCGACATCGGCGTCGAGCGCGCGCGTGGCGCCGAGCCTGTCGCGCAGCGCACGCGCCAGCCGCGGCGCGAAACGGCGCCGGCCGTCGGCGAGCGAGACGAACGGCGACGTCATGTTGAACAGCACCAGATCGAGTTCGGCGGCCTCCACGCCGGCATGGGCGAGTGCGTCGCGGGCCGTGCGCTCGGCCAGCGCAAGCTCGGATTCGCCGGCATCGGGATCGATCATGTAGCGCGATTCGATGCCCCAGAATTGCCACCATTCCGACGGAATGGGCTCGACGCCCGCGAAGACGGGATCGTCGTTGGGTACCCGGCGTGCCGGCAGGCGGCAGGCCAGACTTGCGATTCGGACGTTGTGCACCATCAGACCTCCATCGTGCTGCAGGCGATGCGCGGCCTGAACGGATCCAGCGTCATGGCGACCACCGTATGTTCATCGTCACGCAACGACATCGAATTTGCGACGCGGGACGCGAGCCACGCGGGCAACTGGAACGGGTTCGGGATGCCCGTCGAACCGGCGACGACATCGACGTGGAAATCGCGACCCACGCCGGTGGCGATCGATGGCCATCTGCTCAACCACGATTCGCAAAACAGCGTGGCGGCGCGCCGGTCGATGCGGCTCTGCACCGCGTCGACCATCGCGCGCACCGCGGTGGCAGCATTGGCCGGTTCGGCGTCGAATCGACCGGTTGCGTGATCGAACCGGCTCTCGAAGCGGGCCAGTGACAGGATGCCGTTCACGCGCCGGGCGGGAAGCGCGTCGAGCGTCGCGAACGGGGGCGACTCGAGGTCCGCGTAGCGGCCGGCATACACGCGGTCATGGCCGGAAGGCGTCAGGACGATCGCCCCCGCGCCGTCGGCGAAGCCGCTCGTGGTCACCTGTTCGACATCCGCGAGCGCCTCCGCGCGAACGACGAGCGCGCGTCGATAGCCGAGCTGTTTGCAATGGCTTTGCGCGAGATCGAGTGCGAGCGCCCAGTCTGCGTCGAGCAGATCGAACACGGCCGCATGTCGCGCACGCAGGTCGCGCTGCACCGGGTGCGCCAGCCGCGGCCCGGCGATCGTCGGTGCGTCCGCCATCCGGCTGGGAGAAATCGACAGGCTGACGATCAGATCCAGTTCCGACGGCAGGCAACCGGCTTGCAGCAGCGCCTGCCTGGCTGCCTTGATCGCGTAATCGTTGGCGCAGGATTGCGCGGTGGTCGCTGGGTCCGGAATGGCCACCGCGGCTCCGAGAATTTTCATAGGGCGTGCTCGTTCTGGACTGCTTGATTTACGGGACGCGTCGCGCCATGACCCGCCTGCCGGAGCACGGCGCGACGCAATTTGCCCGATTCGTTGCGCGGCAGACCGCCGGCGTGATAGGCAATACGATGCGGACATTTGTACGGCGCAATCACGCTCTTGACGTGCTGCTGCAGCTGCGTCGTCAACGCCTCCGAGCCGTCGACGCCCGGCCGCAGCACCACATGCGCGCAGATGAGCGTGCCGCCCCATTCGTCGATCTGTCCGACGACGCCGCATTCGGCGATATCGGGATGGCGCAGCAGCACCTGCTCCACTTCGCCGGGAGACACCGTGTAGCCGGAGCTGATGATCATGTCGTCCGCGCGCGCCTGATAGAACAGATAGCCGTCCTCGTCCAGGTAGGCGCTGTCGCCCGTCAGGTTCCAGCCGTGCTTGACGTAGTCGCGTTGTCGCGCGTCATTCAGGTAGCGGCACCCGGTCGGCCCCTGCACGGCCAGATAGCCGATTTCGTAGGGCGGCAGGCATTGGCCGTGCTCGTCCACGACGGCAAGGCGGTAACCGGGCACCGCCTTGCCGATCGCGCCGTCCTTCGCGCCGGTGTCGCCTGTCGACGCGAAGATATGCAGCATCTCGGTCGACCCGATTCCGTCGATCAGGTGCAGGCCGGTGCGCTCCCGCCATGCGTCGCGCGTCCACGACGGGAGCGCCTCACCCGCCGACACGCATTTGCGCAGGGACGACATGTCATGCCTGTCGAGATGGTCGAGCATGGACCGATAGGCCGCCGGTGCCGTAAACAGGATGCTGACCCGATGCCGGTCGACGGCGGCCAGCAGCCGTTCCGGGTTCGCTTTCGGCAACAGCACGACGCTCGCGCCGACGCTGATCGGAAACAGCAGCAGCGCGCCGAGGCCGAACGTGAACGCGAGCGGCGGCGACCCGCAGAAGACGTCATCGGACGTGGGCCGGAGCACGTGCTGCGGAAAGCAGTGGCAGGCTGCCATCACGTCTCGATGAAAATGGACGGTTGCCTTCGGTTCCCCGGTCGTCCCCGATGTGAACGCGATGAGGCAAGGATCGTCCGCGCGCGTTTCGGCGGCCGCGAATTCCGCTGAATAGCCGCCGAGCCAGCGCGCGTGCGGATGCGTCTCGTCCGTCTCGTAGCGCCGAACTTCGCCGCGCCACTGCATGCTCGCCATCGCCGCGTCGAGCTCGGTCGACAGCCCGGCTTCGCAGATGACGTGCGTGACCCGGGCTCGCCCGATGATGGCCGACAGTTCTTCCGCGCGCAGCTTCGGCATCGTCGCGACGGCCACGCCACCGGCCTTGACCACGCCGAACCACGCGGCGGCAAGCATCGGGTGATTGGCGCCGTGCAACAGCACCCGATTGCCGGCCACCAGGCCCGCATCGCGGACCAGCATGTTGGCGATCCGGTTGCCGGCATCGCGCAATTCGCGATACGACCATGCGATGCCCGACTCGGTCCTGATCGCAACGCGATCGCCCCAGCCCCGTTCTTCGACTGCGGTATCCAGCAGCGCGGCGGCGCAATTGAGAAACGGCGGAAACTGCAGCCCCGGCAACTCAAAGACAAACGTCGGCCAATCCTCGGCAGGGGGCAAGTTCGCGCGGCAAAAGTCGTCCATCGTCAGCGCTCGCAAGAGTGTGAGTTCGAAGTCCGCAATAGCAGTGCGGCGCCGGCCGGGCCATATGATCGGGCCCGTCCCGCACAGCCTGAATCGCGATGCCAAAGAGATGCGGTCGAGGCGGCAGGCACATGTCGCCGAGCGACGCACGGAGAGCCCGGTCAATCACATGATGGCTTGCCGGTTTTTATAGATTCATTCCGTCTCATTTCAATTTCAAAATAAACAATAATCAATCGATTTAATGCAGGTCAATCGAGATGCTTGATTCCTGGATTGTTGTAATGGGTGCCGAAAAATTCTTGCCGCAAGCTTAACGGAAGTAAGATTGGAAAGTAAACATTCATATTGATGAATGGCTCTAGTTATTGATTGAAATCGATGCCATCAAACATCTTAATTTGATTAAATTAATCGACTCCGGTTAATTATCTCGGGATTTGTTGACTGCGGTCGAGCATGGTTGCCGAAGCAGTGAATAAAGCATCGCGAAGTTCACCGAGGCGAAACGAGCGTCGCTTCACGAAGCGGATTGCCCCGCGCGAAAGGCCTGCGCTCTCGGGAGCAGCGGAGCCTTGGGTCGGTTTGGATGGGGAATCAGGGATCCCGGCGCCGGGGTCCCAGGTTGCGCCCATATAGGTTTTCGCAATTGTATTAGCGAATGTTTTGTTTCAAGTAGGAAACGGAATGCGGAACGCCAAGCTGGGAGAATTGACAGGTGCGCCGGGGATCGCCGGTACGGTTGGCATGACCGTCATTCGTGCGAGGCTCGAGTGACTGGTGCGAGTCGCGGAATGAATGCCGACGCGGCGTTCGGCATGTTCTGGAATTGAATTGATAAATACAACAAATTCAGATATTGCGAATATCTTTGTCGTCAAAACTATTCTTAAATATCCGCTTGCCAGTTAAATAATTGGAATGGTTGCCTCCCGCTACAACGACCGTTCCAGCGCCTCGCCCCCGCGGGACGGGGGGGCGAGGCGGCGCGCCGCGTGACGCATCGAATGCGTCATTCGTGCGTCGGAGAAGGCAGCGTCGCGAAGTCCTGATGCAGGCTCGCCGACGCGGCCACGGAGATTTTCGGATCCGGATGTTGCCGGGCCGTCTCGAAATCGCGCGCGGGCCCGACGGTCATCGAAGCCACGGCATTGATCGCCGAACCGGCCGCGGTGACCGCGGCGTCGCGATACTCTCCGCGCTGAAAATGCTCGACCGCGTCTTTGCCGAACGACTTGCTTTCCTTCATGTGCGCGCCCGTATGCGTCTGCTTGCCTTGCGAGATGCCGTCGAGATTGCCCACCACGCTGTTGTGCGAGCCTTCCGTGATGCCGAGCTGGCCGTGCTGCAGCACCGAGCTGACCCCAAACACGGCCGCCGAATAGTACGTCGCGCCCGGTTTCTCCATATGGCTGGCCGCCTGGTTCGTTACGTCGTTGCGGCGTGTATGCGGCGTCGACAGATTGTTCAGTCCGCTCAGCGTCGCGCCGCCCGTCGGTCGATCGCTCGAACGCCGGGTCGACTGCGAATCGTCGCTCGACGAAGTGGTCGTGGCGTGATTGTCGAGAGGCGCGGTGCTGCCGCCGGTGATTTTTGTCATGGTCGGTACCTTCGATCAAGAGGAGGAAAGTGCGTCGGGCGCCGTGGCGCTCGACGGCGAAATCGACGGGCCGCTCCGCCGTCGGAACCGCATGACGGTAACTGCCGATCGATGGAGGGATGATGCGCGTCGCGGCGGGCGTGACGGCCGGATACGCGAAGCGAGCGGCGCGAAAGCGAAACGTCGAGTGCGTGGATCGGAATCCGTTCGGCGCGGGTCGATCGCGTCGCGCAGCACGCGCTTCTTCCACGACGTCGACGCATCCTTCGCATGAATGCCGGCGTGGAACCGCCCCGAACGTCAGCTGTCCCGATGGCGCTCGCCGTGCGAAAGCAGTTGCCCCGCCTATCGGCCGGCCAGTTGCTTCACCTGCTGCGCGAGCCCAGCCAGCGAAATCTGCCCGCGCATCTCGCTCACGAAACTCCCCGCCAGCACCGCGACGATCAGCACCGCGATCGCGCCCTTGAGCGGCTGGCTGACCGACATCAGATCGAGCTTCTGCGCCGAGCGCGAGACGAACGCGAGGCCCAGGTCGACGAGCAGCAGCATCGCCATCATCGGTGTCGCGATCCGCGCGACCATGTTCATCAGCATGTCGAGCCGCGCCTGCGCGAACATTTCGAGCAGTGGCGCGGGAACCGGGTTGAACGACCCGAGCGGCCACCACGCATACGATTCGTACAGCGCGCCGAGCAGGAACGTCATGCCGCCCAGCATCCAGAACGACGCGATCGTCAGTTGCCCGAGCAGCGTCGCCATCAGCGACGTCTGCGTGCCCGAGCTCGGGTTCTGCATCTGCACGTTGTTGAAGCCGGCGACATCGTCGACGTAGGTACCGATCGCCTCGGCGGCCCAGAACACGGTGGAGGCCGCGATGCCGAGCACGAGCCCGATCACGGCTTCCTTCGCGCAAGCGATCACGAGGAACGCGCCGCGGAGCTGCGGGATCAGCGCCTGCTGTCCACATGCGACGAACAGGCACCAGATCGCGGCCGCGCCGCTGCGCAGCGGGCCTTTCAGCACGTTGTCGGCGGTCGCGGGCAGGATCGTCATGATCACGAGAAGCCGCTCGCTCGACAGCGCGAGCAGCACGATGAAGCCGATGAATTCGTCGCCCAGGTGCTGCAGCGGAAAGATGTCGTAGGTCGTCATGCGCATGTCCAGGGCACGTTCCCGCGATGTCGAGAATGCATTCGCGGGGCCGGCCGTCATTGGCGGGAACAGGATTCAGGTCGGGGCCCGCACGGCCGCGAGCCGGCGTGCGAGCACGCCTTCCTCGATCTCCTCGTCCTGTACGTCTTCGGCGGCTGCCTCGGCCGCGCACGCGAGCCGCCGGATCCGCTCGCGCACGACGTCGATCTGCGCGTCGTTGCGCGCGATCCGGCGTGCGGTCGCGGCGAGCTGCTCGATCTTGGCCTGCAGCGCCGCATGCAGGCGAGCGCACTGCGCGCTCGCGAGCGTGTGTTCGTCGAGCAGCACGTCGCGATAGCGGCGACACGCCGCGTAATCGCCGATCGCGAACGCCGCATGCCCGGCCGCCATCGCGTCGACGCGCGCCGCATAGCGATTCGCCGCATCGAGCTTCGCATGCGCGTGCGCTTCGCCCTGCGCGAACTCGGCCGCCGCCGCGTCGCGTTCGGCGCGTTGCGCGGCCTGCTCGGTACGCAGCTTCGCGCCGCGCTGTTCGCGCCGCGCAAGCAGCGTCTCGAAGGCGCGCTGTTTCGGGTTCCTCATTGGACGAGCGCGTGCAGTGCGGCGAGTGTCGCGTCGGGCGGCGCGTACTCGTCGGTGCGCTGGTTGAGGAACGTGCGGATCCGGTCGATCTTCGCGACCGCTTCGTCGGCTGCCGCGTCGCTGCCCGCCTGGTATTCGCCGAGTTGCAGCAGCGTTTCGATCTCGCGGTGCTTCGCGAGCAACCGGCGCAGCCGGCCGGCCGCGCCGACGTGCTCGCGCGTCGCGATCTGCGGCATGATCCGCGACAGGCTGCCGAGCACGTCGATCGCCGGATACTGGTTGCGCGCGGCGATCTCGCGCGACAGGATGATGTGGCCGTCGAGAATCCCGCGCACTTCCTCGGCGATCGGGTCGCTGCCGGAATCGTCTTCGGCGAGCACCGTGTAGAGCGCGGTGATCGAGCCTTGCTCGCCCATCCCGGTGCGCTCGAGCAGGCGCGGCAGCTCGGCGAACACGGAAGGCGGGAAGCCGCGCCGCGCGGGCGGTTCGCCGGCCGCGAGGCCGATCTCGCGCCCGGCGCGCGCGAAGCGCGTCAGCGAATCCATCATCAGCAGCACGCGCTTGCCCTGGTCGCGGAAATACTCGGCGATCGCGGTCGCCGCGTACGCGGCCTTCGCGCGCTCGATCGACGAGCGGTCGGACGTCGCGCACACGACCACCGAGCGTGCCATGCCGTCCTCGCCCATGATCAGCTCGACGAACTCGCGCACTTCGCGGCCGCGCTCGCCGATCAGCGCGATCACGTTGATGTCGCACGACGCGCCGCGCGCGAACATCCCGAGCAGCGTGCTCTTGCCGACGCCGGCCGGCGCGAAGATCCCCATCCGCTGGCCTTCGCCGAGCGTGATCAGGCCGTCGACGATCCGCACGCCGGTCGCGAGCGACGCGTCCACCATCCGCCGCGACATCGGGTTCGGCGGCGGCGCGAGCACGGGGCGCAGCGCGTCGTAGTCGAGCGGGCCGCGCCCGTCGATCGGCTCGCCGAAGCTGTCGATCACGCGGCCGAGGATGCCGTTGCCGACCTTCACCGACAGCGGCCGCCGCAAGCCGATCACGCGCGTGCCGCGATTGATCTCGCCGAGCGTGCCGAACGGCGACAGCAGCGCGACGTTGCGCGTGAAGCCGACGACTTCCGCATGCTGGAGCAGCGCGCCCGACGCGCTGCGCAGCTCGCACAGCTCGCCGAGCGTCGCTTCGAGGCCGACGACGCGCACGAGCGTGCCGATCACCTCGAGCACCTTGCCCGTCATGCCGACGGCAGGCTCGATCGCAAGCCGCGCGGCCATCGCGTCGGCGACGCGGGACAAATCGGTCAGTGCGTTCATGGGCGGCTCGCGTCGTCGAGTGCGCGGCCGAGCGCCGCGCGGATCGCGTTCAGTTGCGTGTCGAGGCTCGCGTCGACGGTGCCGAAGTCGGATTCGCACACGCAGGTGCCGCGCGCGACGCGCGGCTCGACGACGACCTCGACCGGCACGTTGCGACCTTGCCGGCGCCACGCGTCGGCAAGCAGCCCGAACTGCTCGCGCGCGGCGTCGTAATCGGCGTCGCACACGCGCACCGTCAGATAGCTTGCGTCGGCGACGACGCGCTCGACCGTTTCCGCCGCGCGCGCGAACAGACCGCGCGCGTCCTCCGCGCGCACCATCTGCTGGACGGCCGCGGCGACGAGCTCCGCGAGCCGTTCGCGCATTTTGTCGCGCACGCGCCGCTCCTGCTCGAACGAGTCGGCCGCCTGCGCGTGCCAGTCGGCGATCGCCTGCGCGCGGCCCGCGTCGTAGCCGCGCGCATATGCGCCGTCGTGCTCGCGCCGCGCGGCTTCGACGAGCGCGCCGGCCTGCGCACGCGCGTCGGCGCCGATCCGTTCGGCTTCGTCGCGGGCCGCGTGCAGCACCGCGTCGCGTTCGGCCGCGAGCGCGTCGAGCGCGGCGTCGAGCGCCTGAACCGTCTCGAACGCGTCGCGCCGCAGCACACCATGCGGCGCGTCGAAGCAGAGATCGTCGGTGAGCGGAATCTGCCGGTTTTTCAGCCAAAAAGCCATGACCACTCCGGAAACAGCGACGGCAGGCGCGCAAGCAGCGTCGCGCCGTCCGCGTCCGCCGCCGCGCGTTCGATCCACGGCGGGCGCGCGGTGTCGCGCGGCAACGCGTGGCGCACGATGCGCATCGGCCCCGCCGGCGCCCAGGCCCGTTCGCGTTCGAACAGGCACCAGCCTTCCCACGCGATGTCGTCGCCGGACAGTTGCGCGAGCGGCGCGACCGGCTCGCGGCGATCGAGATCGCGCGCGCGCGGCGCGTCGGGCAAGGCCGCGAGCGCGTTGCAGCCGTCGGCGCCGACCCAGCCGGCGAGCCGCTCGCGGCTCGCACGGTCGATCCAGTGGCGCAGCTCGGTGCGCCGGCACAGCAGCGCACGCACGCGCAGCAGCCGCAGCGTGTCGGCGACCGGCAGCGCGGCGAGCCGGTCAGCACGCGCATCGAACCCGTCGAGCGACGGCGACGTCGCCCCAAGCGTGCGCAACAGCAGCAGCGAGCACGCGGCGCGCAGCGCGGGCGCATGCGCGCGCGTCGTCGCGACGAGCGGCGCGAGCGTGCCGTGCCAGCTCGCGTGGACCCAGTCGGCCGCGCGTCGCGCGTTCGCGTCGTAGCCGGCGAGCCACGCGGCCCGCGCCGCGACGCTCGCGATCGGCGCGCCGCCGCTCATCGCGCACCGGCCTGTTGAGGCGCGGCCGCGGCCTGCGCGTCGTTGCCGCCGCGCAGTCGCGCGGCCAGCCCGCCCACGCCCGCGCCGCCGTGCTTGCGCGCGCGCCACCACAGCACACCGCCCGCGGCCGCGAGCACGACGCACACGAGGAGGGCGATCAGCAGGCCGACGAGCGTCGCACCGCCCGACTTCTGCGCGCTCGGCTGCGCGGCCGACACGAGATCGACCGGATCGGCGGCGACCGACGTGACGCTCACTTCGTCGTACGTCAGCCCTTCGACGCTATGGACGACGAGGTTCTTGATCTGCGGCGTCAGCGTCGCGAGATTCGCGTTCGGCCGGTACTTGATGAACACCGACGCCGACGACGGCTTCGCGACCTGTGCGAGCGGATCGTTGTTCGGCAGCACGATGTGCACGCGCGCGACGACGACCCCGTCGATTTTCGACAGCGTGTCCGACAGCTCCTGCGACACGCCGTAGATGAACCGGACGCGCTCCTCGATTGGCGTCGACACGAGGCCGTCCTTCTTGAACAGCGCGCCGAGATCGTCGTAGCGCGTCGCGGGCAGCCCGCGCGCGCGCAGCACTTCCATCGCCTTGACAATCTGCTTGTCGTCGACGGCGAGCGTCCACGTCTTGCCGCCGTCGGGCGTCTTCTTCTGCGCGTCGACACCGTTCTGCAGCAGCGCGGCCATCATCTCGTTGCAGTCGCGCTCGGCGAGGCCGCCGTACAGCTCCTGCTGGCAGCCGGCGACGAGCGCCGCGCACGCGAGCAGCGCGGCAAGCCGGGCCGCGCGGCGGCGGCCGCCGGCGGCGATCGGGGAAGGGAGTCGTTCCATGGTCACTGGTTCTTCATCAGGGAGCCGATCGCGTCCTTCGTCGACGTGACGACGCCCATCTTTGCCTGCAGGTCGATCTGCATCGCGGTCGCCTCGGCCGACGCCTGGATCGACGCCGCGAACATCTGGTTCATCGACAGTTCGTCCGCGTGCTGGCTCAGGTAGGCGGAGTTGTCGAGCACCTGCTTGATCGCGGCGTCCGACGTCTCGACGAGCTTCGACACGGCGCTTGCTTCGCGCGAATGCGCGACGGGCGGCGTCGGCGTCGCGTTCGACATCAGCGCCTGGAAACGGCTGGCGACGTCGGCCGGGACGTCGGGCGTCGGCGCGGCGGTCGCGCCGGCTGGCGCCGCCGCCGCGTCGGAGAACGCGACGTCGAGCGCGCGGGTCAGGTCGACCGGGGAAAGCGGGGCATTCATGCGGGCCTCCTCGTCAAAGACGCAGATATTGCTGATGCGCGAACGCGGCCTGCGCATCGAAGCCGCCCGCCGGGTTCGCGGGCGGCGCATCGGGCGTGTCGCCGTTGGCCGCCGCGGCCGATTCGGGAAGCTCCCAGACACCCGTGCGATCCGCGTGTTCCTTCGCGAGCATCACGTCGTGCTGCCGCTCGAGCGCGCGCACGAGCGCGACCGCCTGCGCGGGGCTGCCGGCCGCGAGCACCTCGTCGGCGGCGATCCGCCATTCCGGATCGCGCTTCAGTTGCAGCGCGAACGCGAGCAGCGCCTTGCCGTAGATCGTGTTCGTCGTGCCGTTCGCGATCTCCGCGAACACGCGCACCGCGTCGTCGAAGTTGCCGAGCGCGACGTGCAGCATGCCGTCGAACATGTCGGCGGCGGGCAGTTGCGGCGCGAGCACGCGCAGCGCGTCGATCAGCAGGCCGATGTCGTAGGGATCGGCGGCCGGGCCGTCGAGCGCGCCGCCGAGCGCGAGGCTCGCGGCGTCGATCAGTTCGTTCAGCGCCGCTTGGTTGCATCGCAGATAGGTCGGCCGGGATTCGTCCATGGTGTGCGCTCCGTGTCGCCGCGCGAGCGGCGCATGTCGTTGAGGAAATGGCGTATGGAGCGCAAGGTAGCAGCGCGCCGCGCCTGCCCGGCCGCCGATGCGAAGTGCGCGCGCGCGAGGCGAAGCGCCGCACGCGCTTCGCGCCGGACGGCGCCGCTTCGGGTCGGCGCGCGCGGCCGCCGCCGCGTGCCGCTAACGTACGCGCCATGTCCGACTCTCGACAGGAACGGCGGCGATGGCCGAAGAGAAAACCGAAGAACCCTCCGAGCGGAAGCTGAAGAAGGTCCGCGAGAAGGGCCAGGTCGCAAAGAGCAAGGACGTCGCGGACGCGGTGACGCTGGCCGCCGCGATCGGCGTGCTGACGGCGGGTGAATCGATGCTCACCGGCGGCCTGTCGCGCACGATCCGCACCGCGCTCGATTTCGTGAATGGCGAACGCACGCCGCAGGCGACGCTGTCCGCGCTGCACGACCTCGCCGCGAGCGCCGCGCTGACGATGCTGCCGTTCGTCGTCGCCGCGATCGTCGCGGGCGTCGTGTCGCAGGCGCCGCAGGCGGGTTTCATGATCACGCTCGAGCCCGTGATGCCGAAGTTCGACGCGATCAATCCGATGGCGGGCATCAAGAAGATCTTCTCGATGAAGTCGCTGCTCGAGCTCGTGAAGATGATCGTCAAGGCGGTCGTGCTCGCGTGCGTGATCTGGAAGATGATGATGTCGCTGTTTCCGCTGGTCGTCGCGAGCGTGTACGAGGCGACGCCGCAGTTGTCGCGCGTGCTGTGGACCGTGCTGATGAAGCTGCTCGGCGTCGTCGCGCTCGTCGTCACGGTGTTCGCGGCGGCCGACTACAAGATCGCGCGCGTGATGTTCATGCGCGACAACCGGATGACGAAGGAAGAGGCGAAGCGCGAGAACAAGGAGAGCGAAGGCGATCCGCACACGAAGGGCGAGCGCCGCCGGCTCGCGCGCGAGATCGCGACGAGCGCGCCGGCGCGGCAGAAGGTCGGCCAGGCGAACGTGCTCGTCGTCAACCCGACGCATTACGCGGTCGCGATCCGCTATGCGCCCGACGAGCATCCGCTGCCGCGGGTGATCGAGAAAGCCGTCGACGACGGCGCGCTCGCGCTGCGCCGCCACGCGCACGCGCTCGGCGTGCCGATCGTCGGCAATCCGCCCGTCGCGCGCGCACTGTACCGCGTCGAGCGCGACGCGGCGATTCCCGAAGAACTGTTTGAAACGGTGGCCGCGATCCTGCGCTGGGTCGAGTCGGTCGCGGGCGCGCGCACCGACGCCGCCGTTCCCTCCGAGAGGTCGTCATGACGCTGAAAACCCTCAAACTCCCCGCCGGCGGCGAGGTCGGCATCACGGTGCTGGTCGTCGCGATCGTCTCGCTGATGATTCTGCCGCTGCCGCCCGAGGTGATCGACGTGCTGCTCGGCATCAACATCGCGATCAGCGTCACGCTGCTGATGGTGACGATGTACGTCGGCAGCATCGTGTCGCTGTCGGTGTTTCCGTCGGTCCTGCTGTTCACGACGCTGTACCGGCTGTCGCTGAACATCGCGTCGACGAAGTCGATCCTGCTGCACGCGAACGCGGGCGACATCATCGAGAGCTTCGGCGAGCTCGTCGTCGGCGGCAATCTCGTCGTCGGCCTCGTCGTGTTCCTGATCATCACGACCGTGCAGTTCATCGTGATCGCGAAGGGCTCGGAGCGCGTTGCCGAAGTCGGCGCGCGCTTCACGCTCGACGCGATGCCCGGCAAGCAGATGAGCATCGACGCGGACCTGCGCGCGAACATCCTGACACCCGACGAGGCGCGCCGCAAGCGCGCGACGCTCGCGAAGGAGAGCCAGTTGCACGGCGGGATGGACGGGGCGATGAAGTTCGTCAAGGGCGACGCGATCGCGGGGCTCATCATCACGCTCGTCAACATCGTCGCGGGCATCGCGATCGGCGTGATGTATCACGGGATGACGGCCGGCGAAGCGGCGAACCGCTTCTCGATCCTGTCGGTCGGCGACGCGATGGTGTCGCAGATTCCGTCGCTGCTGATCTCGGTCGCGGCCGGCGTGATGATCACGCGTGTCGCGGACGATCACGACGAAGGCGAAGGCACGTCGCTCGGCTCCGAGATCGCGAAGCAGCTCGGCGGCAGCTATCGCGCGCTGTACTTCGCGGCGGTGCTGCTGATCGGCTTCGCGGCGGTGCCGGGCTTCCCGGCGGCGCTGTTCGTGCTGCTGTCGGCGATTCTCGCGTTTTCCGGCTACCGGCTGCAGAAGGGCGCGCGCCGCACGACCGCGCGCGGCGAGCCGGTGATCGCGCTGCAGCGCGCGGGCGCGAAAAGCAGCACGCCGTCGATCCTGCCGCGCGCGCCGCTCTTCACGTGCGCGATCGGCGTGCGGGTGTCGCCGGATCTCGTCGCGCGGCTCGCGCCCGCCGCGCTCGATCGCGCGTTCGACGAGGAGCGCGCGAAGCTGCAGGAAGAGCAGGGGCTGCCGTTTCCCGGCATCACGCTGTGGACGAGCGACGCGCTGCCCGAAGCGACATGCGAGATCCTGATGCGCGACGTGCCGCAGACGCGGCTCGAATTGCCGGCCGACCAGACGATGCTGCCCGACGCGGCGTCGGACCCGGCGCTCGCCGGCCGCTGCACCAAGCGCGGCCCGGCGGGCGGGCTCGCCGAGAGCTACTGGATCGACGACAAGGCGGTGCCGGCCGGCGCGCGCGCGTGGCGTGCCGAGCAGGTGATCGCGCACGAGACGATCGCGCTGTTGCGACGCAACGCGCATCTGTTCCTCGGCATCCAGGAAACCCAATGGATACTCGACCAGCTCGGAACCGACTATCCGGGGCTCGTCGCCGAAGTGCAGAAGGCGCTGCCGACGCAGCGGATCGCCGACGTGCTGCGTCGCCTGCTCGAAGAGCACATCCCGATCCGCAACGCGCGCGACATCATGGAGAGCCTCGTCGCGTGGGGGCCGAAGGAGAAGGACATGCTGATGCTCGCCGAATACGTGCGCGGCGACCTGTCGCGCTATCTCGCGTATCGCGCCGCGCGCGGCGCGCGGCAACTGCCGGCCGTGCTGCTTGATCTGCCGGTCGAGCAGCATATCCGGCAATCGATCAAGCAGACGCCCGCGGGCAACTTCCTCGCGCTGCCGCCCGAGCAGGTCCGCTATCTCGTCGACAGCGTCGCGTCGTTCGTCGGCGAGACGCCGCGCGACGACGTCGCGCTCGTCACGTCGATGGACGTGCGCCGCTACACGCGACGGATGATCGAGGCGCGGCTCGGCTGGCTGCCCGTCTACTCGTATCAGGAACTCGGCGACCAGGTCGAATTGAAGCCGGTCGGCCGCGTGACGATGCCGGCGGCGGCCCACGCATGAGCGCCGCCGATCTGAGGCCCGTGCGAATCATCGCGGGCGAGCCTGCCGCCGGGCCGGACGGCGCGTGCGTGTCGCGCACGGCGCGGCGCGGCTTCGACTATGCGCAACTGATGCGGCGCTCGCGCGTCGCGCCGGCCGGCGAGCGCGCCGCGGCCGACGACGAGCGGCGACATGACGCATCGATGCCCTGGCACGACGGCGCGATGCCGTCGTTCGAACGCGATCCGGCCGCGCTGCCGGACGCGGCCGGGCGCGAAGCGATGGCGCGCGCGTGCGCGGGCTCCGATGCGTTCGTCAATCAGGTGTTCGCACAGCGCGAGCGGATGGTGCGCGTCGCCGAGGCGCTCGTGGCCGAGATTGCGGCGTTGTGCGGCGACGACGCGTCGGGCCACTGGGAGATCAGCCTGCCGCTCGACGCCGCACTGCTGCCGGACACGGTGCTGCACCTCGTTCTTTCGCGTTTCGACTTGCGGCTTCGGTTCGAGACGCCGGACGCGGCGACGCGGCACTTACTCTGCACGCATGGCGCAACGCTGCACGCGCGACTCGACACGCTGCTCGCCCATCGCGGCGCGCCGCGCACGATCGAGATCGACGTCGACTGAGCGCCCGTACAACCGAATCCGACCGACCGCGACGATGGAACCCGAGACAAGCGAACTGGAACTCGCCGCCGCCGCGCCGCGCGGCATCGACGCCGCGCTGCCGCTGCTCGCGTGCAACGCGTTCGACGCGGCGCTCGCGCGCATCGTCGCCGATGCGCGGCTCGCCGCGTGGCTCGCGCGCTTCCCGGCGTTGTCCGACTGGCGCGCGGCGCCGGGCGAGCGGCCGCGTTTCGCGCGCCCCGGCGTGCTCGACCTGCGACTGAACGGCGCGACCGCGCGCGTCGCGATCGACCTCGCGGCGTTTCCGGCGCTCGACGTCGTCGCCGCGCCGACGCCCGACGCGCCCGGCGACGCGAGCGTGTCGCTGCGCACGGCGCTCGCGTCGACGCTGCTGGCGCCGCTCGTCGCCGCGTTCGCGGCGGCGGGGCTCGACGACGTGACGATCGGCGGGCTGCGCGCCGTGCATCCGGCGGCGCTCGACGCGACGCGTTGCGTGCTGTCGTTCGCGCTCGACGGCGCGCCGATGCGCTGCGCGCTGCTCGACGCGCAGACGCCATGGCTCGACGCGCTCGCGGCCCGGCTGCGACGCGAGCGGACGGGCGATACGGCGAGCCTGCTCGCATGCATTCGCCTGCCCGGCCGCGTGCGGCTCGGCTCGCGCGCGCTGCCGCTGTCGGTGCTGCGCAGCCTGCGGCCGGGCGACATGCTGCTGGACATGGCGCCGGCCGCGCTCGGCGCCGCGCGGGCGGGCCCGCTGCACGCGTGGTGGGGCGCGCGTCGCGCGACGCAATGGCATGCAACCGTTCTGATCGAGGGAACCACGATGACGATGACCGAAACACCAGACACCGCCGACGATCTCGACGAGCCGATCGTCGCGGGCGACCTGCCGGCCGCCGCGCCGGACGACGACGCGCCGCTCGCGGCGCCCGAGCCGGCCGCGCTCGGCGACGTCGACCTGCCCGTGCACGTCGAGATCGACACGCTGTCGCTGTCGATCGCCGAGCTGGCCGCGCTGCGGCCGGGCTACGTGCTCGAGCTGCCGCTCGCCGCGCGCGACGTGCCGGTGCGGCTCGTCGCATACGGCCAGGCGATCGGCGGCGGCAGGCTCGTCGCGGTGGGCGCGCATCTCGGCGTGCGGATCGATCGGATGGCGGGCGACGATGGTTCAGTTTAACGACATCACCGGCCTGCTGATCGCCGTGCTCGTGATGAGCATGGTGCCGTTCATCGCGATGGTCGTTACGTCGTACGCGAAGATCGTCGTCGTGCTCGGCCTGCTGCGCAACGCGCTCGGCGTGCAGCAGGTGCCGCCGAACATGGTGCTGAACGGCATCGCGATCCTCGTGTCGCTGTACATCATGGCGCCGATCGGTTTCGCCGCGCAGCAGCAGCTGCAGGGGCAGGCGCTGTCGCCGCAGCCGACGCAGGCGATGCTGCAGGCGTTCGGCGCGGCGAAGGAGCCGTTCCGCCAGTTCCTCGCCTCGCACTCGCGCGAGCGCGAGAAGCGCTTCTTCCTGCGCTCCGCGTCGGTGATCTGGCCGAAGGCCGCGGCCGCGCAACTGCGCGAGGACGACCTGATCGTGCTCGCGCCCGCGTTCACGCTCGCGCAGATGACCGACGCGTTCCGCATCGGCTTCATCCTCTATATCGCGTTCATCATCGTCGATATCGTGATCGCGAACGTGCTGATGTCGATGGGGATGAACCAGGTGCAGCCGACCAACGTCGCGATCCCGTTCAAGCTGATGCTGTTCGTCGTGATGGACGGCTGGTCGACGCTCGTGCACGGCCTCGTGCTGACCTATTCCTGATGTCCCGATCTCAATTCCAATTCCAATCCCGATTCCGATTCCGAGGAGGCTTGTCCGATGGAAATCGATGACCTGATCCGGCTCACCTCGCAAGGCATGATGCTGTGTCTTTACATCTCGCTGCCCGTCGTGCTGGTCGCGGCCGCATCCGGGCTCGCGATCTCGTTCCTGCAGGCGATCACGTCGCTGCAGGAGCAGAGCATCTCGTACGGCGTGAAACTGGTTGCGGTGACGGTGACCGTCGCGATCGCCGGGCCGTGGGCGGCCGCCGAGATCCTGCATTTCGCGCAGCAGTTGCTGTCGGCGGCGGTGCCGTCATGAGCCGCATTACGCGCGCGATCGCGCAGACCATCCACGCGGCGAAGCCCGATCCGCGACGACGCCGGCCGGTGCGCGCGCGCACCGCCACGACCTACGGCAAATACGGCACGCGCTTCACGTATTCGAACGGCAATCAGGCGGCCGCGCTCGCCGCGCGCAACCAGATGCTCGCGAAGCTGAAGCCGCGTCCGAAGGCGGGCGCCGCGGGATCGCGGCGGCGCCGGCGCGCCGACAGCCAGGGCGAAGCGTTCGATGCGGGAGAGGAATCGACGGTGCCGCACGCGCACGTCGCGCCGCACGACGAGCACGACCGGCATTCGGGCGGGCAGGGCGGCGGCCGGGAGCAGCGCGAGCAGGACGAACGCGACGGCGATTCGGCGAACGTCGCCGCGCTGCCGCGCGTGCGCGCGTCGCGAGCGCGTCCGGCGCCCGTGCCCGCGCGGCGCGCGCTGCGCGACGTCGCGCATACGCTCGCGGACCCGATGGAGCGCGAGCATGCGTTGCGGCATCTTTGGGCCGACATACTGCTCCAGCTCGGCCGGCGCGTCGATACCGATCCCGGCGCGCGCATCACGGCCGCGCTGCTGAATCACAACGCGGACCTGCTCGCCGCCCGCTTGCACACCGGGCCGTGGACGCCGATCGGCTGGAGCGGCGTGAAGCAGTTGCTGCTCGACGCGATGCGAAGCGCGGGCGGTGCGCCGCGCGACGCGTCGGCCGCGCGTAGCGAGCGCGCGAGCACGCATTATTTTCTGCTGCCGCTCATCGTGTTCAACGCGGAGCGTCCGTCGACGAACGCGCAACTCGCACGCGCGTATGCAAGCGTCGAGACGTTGCACAAGGGCGTGTTGGCCGCTCAGCGAGCGTGAACGTCGCGGCGCACGCGACGCTTCGCAAATGCGGCGGCGAATTCGCGCGACGGACGAACACCGATGCCGCGTCGAACTATTCTGGCTGCATGGACGAACGATGCGGCGCGATCGAACGGATGCACCGATCGCGACCGATTCGATCGACGCAAATGAAACACACGACGCACGGATAAGGAGCAACCGATGAAGCTGCTGCGGATCCTGACCGGCCTGCATGCCGGTGCGGAAATCGCGCTCGATGCCGGCGAGCACCGGATCGGCGCGGGCGACGACGCGGAGATTCGCATCACCGACTGGCGCGACGGCGATCTGCTGCTGTCGATCGATGCGCAGGGCGCAACCCGCGCACGACGTGCGGCGCCCGTGCCGGCCGAGGCGGCCGCCGATGCGTTCGACGCGGATGGTTCGCCGCTCCTGATGCTCGACTTCGTGCCGGTGCCGTTCGGCGAGACCGCGCTGTGCGTCGGGCCCGCGAACGGCGAGTGGCCGAGCGATCTCGAGCTGCTCGCGACCTTGTGGGCGCCGCCGCCTGGCGCCGATGCGGCGCGGCGGGGCGCGCAACGCAAGCTCGCCGCGTGCGCGGCGGCAGGCGGCGCGCTGGTCGCCGGCCTGCTTGCGATGGGGGCCATGCTGGCGAGCGCCCATCCAGGCGTGCCGCCCCCGGTCGAGCGTACCGACGCGCTCGCGACGCGCATCGGCGCGGAGCTGCGGCGCACGGGCTATGCGGAGCTGCACACGGCGCCGCGCGGCGCGATGATCGCGGTCACCGGGATGGTCGCGACGCAGGCCGACGACCTCGCCGCGCGCAAGCTGCTGGACCGGCTCGCCGCGCACCGCGTCGAGCGCCGGTACGACGTCGCGCAGGACGATGCGCAGAGCATCGGCGAATCGCTCGGCGTGTCGGGGGCGACGGTCGCGTATGCGGGGCAGGGGCGCTTTCGGGTGTCGGGCGTCGTGCAGGACATCGCGCAGCTACGCGCGGCGGTCGAGCGCGTGCGCGCCGACGTCGGGCCGAACGTGCGCGCGATCGACGTCGATGCACGCCAGTCCGGCGACGCACCGGTGCCCGTCGCGTACTCGGGGATGCTCGAGATCGGCGACGTGCGCTACATCGAGACGCCGGACGGCGTGAAGCACGTGTTTGCGGGCGCGTCGGCGGACGGCGCGCCGGACCTCAACTGACGGGAGAAACGGCATGTACGAAGCATTGGAACGGGCAGCGGATGAATGCGGACCGCTCGAGCAGGCGCTCGGGGCGCCTGACGCGGTGGTACGGATCGGCGTGCTCCGCGAGGCGCTCGGCGAGACGGCCGAGCGGGTGAGCGCGGCCACCGCGCAGGCGGCGAGCGACTACGACCGCGACGCGATGCAGAAGGTCTATCGCGGCTTGCTGGCGGCGCAGCGGATTGTCGCGACGTTGCACGAGGCGAACGCGACGGCCGCATAGCGGCCATGGTTTCGCCGCGCAGCGTGCGGCGGCGGACGGAGCGGCGCGAGCCGTTCCCGACGATGCCGCACGCTGCGCGGCAAAAAAGCGGCGGGCCGCGACATGAAGCGGCGGCGCCGGAACTTTGTCAACGCGTGATCGAATCACGCACTTTCTGGAGAGTAATCATGTCGGCATTGGTAGGTGGTGCACTGGGCGAAATGACGAAGGACACGATGGCAGGCATCGCGTTTTCGAAGGCGGCAACGAAACTGCAGCAGATGCAGGAGATGACAAAGGCGGAGAACGACGTGAAGAAGCAGGCCACGAAGATGGTCAGCGACGCGTCGAAGCCGGCGCAGTAAGCCGGCTGCCATTCGGCATCGTGTTGGGCGGCCGGCGCGCGAGCGCCGGCTGTATTTTTTGGGGACGCCGGATACCGGGGTGAAACTGTCATGAGTTGGGAACGTTATGCACAGGTCGTCGCGGAGGTATGCGCGGTCGTCGGCTTGCCGGACGTCGATTACGTGCTCGAGACGCGCACGATCGACGTCGAGGGCTTCGACGTGCGCGTCGACTACTTCGACGAGGATCCGGAGTCGATGTACGTGAATTTCCATTACGGCATCGTCAGCGCGGGCCGCACGCTCGCGGTGTACCGGCTGCTGCTCGAGGCGAACCTGCTGATCTACGCGCAGGACCAGGCGCAGCTCGGGATCGACGCGGACACCGGCAGCATCGTGCTGCTGATGCGATTGCCGCTCACGCCGGACGTGACGGGCGGGACGCTCGCCGATCTGTTCGCGCACTATGCGGAGCACGGCCGCTACTGGCGGCAGAACATCATCGAATCGGGCGACGAGATGTTCAGCGGTATCGCGTCCGGCGAATATTTCTGGCTGCGGGTGTAGCGGAGCCCGACGGCGGCACGCGCAATCGGCGGGCCAATCGTAACGGAACGTCACAAATTGCTGCGCGGATCCGGCGCGAACGAGACGATAGCGGCACGCATCCATGCGCTGCGCCCCGCGACGAGCGGCGGCGCGGCGCGCGGATCGAGCCCGAACTTCGTATTCGAACCCGCTTGCCGAGAGGATCCACCATGTTTTCGACACTCTATTTCGCCGCCGCCGCCGCGCTTGCCAATCCGGCGTCGAACGACGCCTACGCAGCGCGCGTGTTCGACGGCCGCTTCGCCGAAGCGGCCACGCTCGTCGCCGCGCGCTGCGAAGCCGACCCGGGCGACCCGGCCAACGACGTGCGCGACGTCAGCGCGTACGCGGACATCCAGCTCGTGCTCGGCCGCTTCGAGGAGGCCGAGGACACGTTCCGCCGCGCGCTGAAGCTGCTGCGCGATTCGCGCGACCAGACGCGCGTGATGACCTGCCGCAACGCGAGCTGGCAGGCGTTCTTCCAGAACCGTTTCGGCGTCGCGCAGGCGGGCTTCCGACGGATCGCCGACGATCGCGCGGCGAGCGTCGGGCAGAAGCTCGAGAGCCTCGTCGGCGCGTGCGTCGTCATGCATCATCTCGGCCGCGCCGAGGACGCGATGGTGGCGCTCGACGGGCTCGACGCAGCCGCTCGCGATGCCGATCCGCGCTGGCGGCAGCTCGCCGGCGCGCTGCGCGCGGACTTGCTGCTGCAATACCGGATCGGTCGCGCCGACGCGCTCGGCGATCACGTCTACTGGTGCTCCGCGCTGGCCGATCTGCCGTTGTCGGCGTTCGCGGAAACGGGCGCGCCGGCGGCCGATGCCGATGCGCTGCCGCTGCTGCGGATGCGCGTCGACTACATGCGCCAGGCATGCGCGCTCGCCGCCGGCGACCACGCGGCCCTCGCGCGGATCGATGCGCATGTGAGCTGGTGCGCGAAGACGGGCCTCGTCGACTACCAGCGCAGCGTGTGCCTTGAAGTCGCGCTCGCGGCGCTCGCGGGGCACGCGCCGAATGTCGCCAACGCGATGATCGCGCCGTATCGCGACGCGGCCGGGCGCTGCGGCTCGCACGTGCGCTGGACTCTCGACTATCTGTACTGCGCGGCGAAGGTGTGCGAGCAGCAGGGGCGGATTCGCGAATCGTCGTCGCTGTATGCGCGCTATGCGCTCGCCTCGGTGCGGCACGTGCGCTCGGACGGCGCGGCGCTCGCGCCCTCGCTCGCGATCGCGCGGTGCGGCACGCATGCGGCGGCGCCGAGCGACGACGTCAGCGCGCGGCTGCCCGGCAAGTACCGGCGCGCGTATCGCTATTTGATGGAGCGGCTAGACCAGCGCGACCTGTCGGTGCGGGAGATCGCCGCGCACATCGACGTGACCGAGCGCGCATTGCAGGCGGCGTTCAAGACGTTTCTCGGGTTGTCGCCGAGCCAGCTGATCCGACGGCAGCGGATGGAGCGGATTCGCGGCGAGCTGCTGTCGGAAGGGCCGCGCGCGGCGAGCGTGCTCGAGATCGCGAACCGCTGGGGGATCCAGCATCGGTCGACGCTGGTCAACGGCTATCGGCGGATGTTCGACGAGGCGCCTTCGCAGACCTTCGACCGGTGAGGACGCGGGGGCGACGCACAGCGCGTCGCCGCCGGTCGGCTGTTGCACGCCAGGCGATCGTTCTGGCCGGGCGAAGCCGGCGCGCGGGCTCGCCGCGCGAATACCTCACCGCGTTGCTTCGATGTCGCGGCGACGCATTACGATCGCGACACCGCCTTCTTGATCATGTCGATCAGTTTCATCCGGAAGCTGTTGATCATCTCCGCCACCGCGAGGAGCTGGTTCGCGAAACCGATTGCACGCTGCATCCTGATCGTCTGCCCGGTCTCGTGATGGATCTGGTGGATGCTCGGCATCCCGGCCGCGGCAAGCGTCTGTGCATCGTGGGCGCTGTGCGCTTCATGCGCGGCGGCGGATGCGGGTTTCGAAGGCGGGGTGCCCGCAGCCTGCGATTGAGCGTGCGCGGCCCCGAGCGGCGACGGCTGCCCGTGCGCGGGTTGCGGTGCCGGTGGCGGATCGCTCGGATCGATGAGATTGCCTTCCGGCACATGTCCGGAATGAGGCACGGCCGGTTGCAGGACCGCATGATGCGCGACGGTCTGCAATTCGTCGGGCGTTGCCTCGAGCAGCGACGTTGGCGTACCGGTGGGTTTCGTCGTGGAGGGCGGATCGCTCAGGTCGATGAGGTTGCCTTCGTGCGGGTGTGCGGAATGAAGCACGACCGGTTGCAGGACCGGATGATGTGCCACCGTCTGCAATTCGGCGGGCGTGGCTTCGAGTAGCGACGCGTTGTTTCCAGTCGCTTCCGGCTTGACGGCGGTGCGCTTCAGTGCCGACGCGTTCAGCGGACGGGCCTCGGGTCGAGACCTCGACTCGCCTTTCGGTCGCAAGCCTCCCAGCACGCCTGACGGCTTCGGTTGAGGAGCCGCGGCGCCGGACAGGGGCGCGCCGATCGACGGCGGGTTCTGCGAGGGTGGAGACGAGCCCCCGGTTTGAATGGGGGATTTGATCGATACTGGCGGCACAATCCGGCTCCTGAAGAAGGTCGACCTTGGCGCCCGACTGCCGCGCAATGGGCGCACCGGGCGACGTGGCGCCACTGTACGTCGACAGGCGCGCCGCGGCCGACCGCGGTGCGAAGCGATACACCCGCGCGCGAACGTCGCCGAAGCGACGCGGCTCGCGCGATTCGCATTTCGCATACGCCGCCGCGGCTTCGCGCGCATGGGGCACGCTCGCGCGTCGGCGCCCGACAATCGGCGTGTCCATTCCCTGAACCGGAGCCGCCGATGAACGCCATCCGTCCACCCGAACTGATCGAAACCGAGCGCCTTCATCTACGCCCGCTCACCGCCGCCGACGCACATGAAGCCTTCGACGCGCTGTTCGGCGATCCGGCGACGACGCTCGACCTGCCGTGGCCGATGCATCGCAGCGTCGACGAAACGCGCGCGTGCATCGGTCGTCTCGCCGAGGGCTGGCGCAGCGGCGCGTTTTTCAGCTGGGGACTGTTCGAGAAGCGCGACGGCCGTCTGATCGGCACCCTCGAGATGCACGGTCGCCTGCCGCGCGTCGAGATCGGGCTCGTGACGAGCTTCGCGCCGGGGCGCGTGCGGACCCGCGCATGGTCGGAGATGCTGCGCAGGTTTCTCGACTGGCTGATCGCGCAGCCGGGCGTATACCGGATCGAGGCGTTCTGCTCGGTGACGGGCCGCGCCGCGCCGTTCATGCCGAAGCTGGGTTTCGTCAGCGAGGGCGTCGTGCGCAACTACGAGGCGCGTCCGAATCGCGGGATGAGCGCGGGCGACAGCTATCTGTTCGCGATCACCAGGGCGCCGGCGCCGTTGGGCGAGGCCGTCGCGACCCGCGACGCGCAGGCGTCGGCGCGCCAGGCTGCGTGAACCGGCGAGGAGCTTGCACGGGAGCGCCAGGGCGGCGGGGTGGCCGCGACGATCCGCGCCTACGCTCGCGCCGGGCATCGATTGCCTGCGTCCGATTCGTCGCGACGCGCATCGCGGATTTCGTGCGGTCTCGCTGACTTTCGCCGCCGCGTCCGACCAATGACGGAAGTCGCGGCGGAGATGCGGGTTCGCCGGGTCGAACGTCGCGCGTATCCGGGCTCTCGGCATTCGGGTTCGCGTGACACGGTGACGACCGATGTGCGGCTCGCCACGATCGCCGCAAACCACAAACCCGCCCGATCTTCACCCCATCCCGCTCGCATGCACATGCCGCGCCCATTGATACCGGTCGAGCCGCAGCAGTTGCGAGATGCGTGCGGCGACGTCGCCGTCGTGCGCGCCGGCGCCCTCCGCGAGCTCATCCACTTTGAGGAACCGGCCGACGAGCACCGTCGACGCCCGATCCCCCGACAGCACCACGGTCTGCGCATAGCGCCGCCAATCGTCGTCTTGCAGCGCGTACAGGCACCAGCTCTGCAGCGCCGTGCACATCGGCGTGCCGCGCTCCTGGTCTTCGAGCGTGCGCAGAATGTGCAGCGCGCCGATCCAGTCGCGCCGGCTGATCCGCAGCCGCACGTCGCACAGGTCGACCGCGGCGTTGCGCGGCTGCAGAACGCGCAGCGCGATCAGCAGTTCGTCGAGGTCCGCGTGTGCGCTCGCGCGCAGCCCGACCGAAAAGGCCGAGAGCAACGCGCGCAATGCGGCTTTGTTGCACGATTTGATCGCCATGTCGGTGCGATGCGTCGAGAAGAGATGATCCGTCTGCGATGATCGCCGTCGTACGCGCGCGAGCGGCCGGCGCGTGCGAAGCGACATCGTGCGCGGCGAAGCGATGCGCGCGTTGCGGCGGCGGCGCACGATGCGCGACCGATCGTTTCGGTCGCCGCGACGTCACTTCGCGCGGTTCGCGGCGCGCGCGTACGCGCTGCCTAAGCTTGTCGTCGAACCGCGGGCGCATGAGCGCCGTGCGCGTTCTGTTCCCTTTCCTTCAGTCGATTCACATTCATAGCGAGACGATCATGAGCGTTAACGGCATTACATCGACGACTATCCACCCGTCGCAGTTCAACTCCTCGTCGACGTCGTCGAGCAGCCGCGATCAGAAGATCGACAAGCTGCTCCACGAAATCGAAGCGCTGCTGATGCAGGACGATTCGGGAGACGGCGACGATACGGACATCGGTGGCGATTCGAACGGCAACACGCCGACCGGCGACAACACCCCGACGAACCACGTGACGCCGTCGACGGGCGACAAGCCCGGCGAAGACATGCGCGACGTCAAGCTGAACACGAAAGCGGGCGGCGAGGCGCTGCACCTGAAGATGGACACGCAGGGCAACCTGTACAACGGCAGCGGCAATTCGGTCGGCGTCGTCGACAAGGACGGCAACGTGAAGCTGAACTCCGGTGCGACGAAGGAGCTGGAGCGCCTCGAGACGGGCGGCAATCCGCTCATGAACGCGAACGTCGGCAAGCGCGGCGCCGGCGGCAACATGGAGTTCACGCCGGACGAAGTGACGGTGAGCGCGGGCGACGTCGACCAGAAGAACGACTTCTGACCGCGCGGGCGGCGCGGCGCGGCGGCACTGGACACGCGCTTTCGAATCGGTGCACACTGCGCGCTCGCGCCGCCGCGTCGCGGCCCGTCCAATCATTCGCGGACCGCGACGTCCGCCGGAGTCGAACTTGATCGTGTCGCAACGGGCCGACGCCCGAATCCTCGAGGTGATGCATGCCCGGCAGGCGTGGGGCACGCTCGCGCTCGACCGCGACGGCGCGATCGTCGCGGCCACCGAGCGCGCGCACGCGCTGTTAGGCCGCACGCTCGCCGCCGGGCTGCCGCTGCACGCGCTGCTCGGCGACGCGGCGGGCGCGGATCCCGCCGCGCTGTTCGACACGCTCGAACAAGGATTCGAATTCGAAACCGACGACGCGATCCTGTGGCTGACGCTGCAGCCGGTTGAGCACGATCCGGCGATCGCGGCGACGGTCACGGTCGCCGACGTCACGCCGCTGCGCCGCGCGCTCGACGAGCGCGTCGCGTCGCTGCGCTTTCTGGCGCACGACCTGCGTTCGCCGCAGAATTCGATACTCGCGCTGACCCAGTTGCACGACGCCGATCCCGACGCGTTCGCCGCGTGCGGCGGCCTCGAACGGATCGCGCAGCTCGCGCGGCACGCGTTGCTGCTCGGCCAGGACTACCTCGTCGCATCGGCGGCGGACGATCTCCGGCAGCGCCATTTCATGCGCTTCGACCTGCGCACGATGCTGCGCGAGCTCGTGCCGAAGCTCGAAGTGGGCGCCGTCTATCGCGGCGTCGCGTTGCAGCTCTGGCTCGACGACGCCGTACCGCTGTGGTTGCACGGCGCGCGCGTATTCGTCGCCCGCGCGCTGCAGAACCTGATCGACAATGCGGTGCAGGCGTCGCGGCAGGGCGCGCGCGTCGAGATCCGGCTGCACGTGCGTGACGCGCACGCGGAAGTGACGATCCGCGATTGGGCCGGCGGCCTGCCGGGCCTCGCCACGGACGGGCGCATGACCGATTTCGCGCCGCTCGCGAAGCGTGGCTCGATGGGCTTCGGCCTCGGGCTGCAGCTCGCCGCGCAGGTCGCCGCCGCGCATGCGGGCACGCTGTACGCCGAATCGAATCGCGGCGTCGGCACGGCGTTCGTGATGCGCCTGCCGATGCCCGCGCCGGCAGGCGCGGCAGCTTCGGCCGTGCCGGACGGCATCGCGCGCTGGCGCGCGAGCGTCACGCCCGACGGCTGAGCGCCGGCATCCTTTCCTTTTCGCTTGACGAACCCCATTTCCGCGATGTCCGAACCGAACATGCAGCGCACCGTGCAGCAGCCCAAGCAGATCGTCGTCGTCGAGGACGATCCGGTGCAGCGCACGCTGCTCGTCACCTGGCTCAAGGCCGAGGGCTACCGCGTCGAGGCGTTCGACGACGGGCTCGACGCGCGCCGTTTCCTCGGCGACAGCTGGGCCGATCTGCTGGTGCTCGACTGGGACCTGCCCGGGATGACGGGCGAGCGGCTGCTCGGGTGGGTGCGTGGCCGCGCGCGCTCGATCGTCCCGGTGATCTTCCAGACCGTGCATTCGGACGAAGAAGACATCGTGAAGATTCTCGACGCCGGCGCGGACGATTTCCTGATCAAGCCGCTCGAGAAGCAGACGCTGCTCGCACGCGTGCGCGCGTTGTTGCGGCGCTTCGCGGCGCTGTCGGTCGACAGCGGGCGCATGCAGCTCGGCGGCTGCGTGTTGTCGCGCGCGACGCTGACCGTGTCCAACGGCAGCGCGTCGCACGCATTCAGCGCGAAGGAGTTCGACATTCTCTGGCATCTGGCCGAGCATCCCGGCACCGTCGTGCAGCGGCAGGATCTGTTGCGGCTCGTGTGGGGCGCGGAAGCGTCCGCGCAGACCCGCACGGTCGACATGTACGTGAGCCGGCTGCGCAGCCGGCTGAAAGCGGCGGGCCTCGGCTGGACCGTGCATGCGGCGTACGCGACAGGCTACCGCCTGAACCTGGGCGCGGACGCCGAGCCGGCGGATCGCGCATCGTGACGCGGCGCGCGGCCGCGTCGGCTGCCGCCATCGCCATCGCGCTCGCGAGCCATGCGCCGGCGCTGCATGCGGTGCCGCTCGCGTGGCCGCTCGCGCGCTTCGACTATCGCGTGGGGCCGGTGAGTGCCGCCGCCGCGTTGAGCGAACTGAGCCGCCGCTCGGGCGTCGCGATCGACGTGGACGCAGGCGCGGCGTGCCGGCTCGACGTGCGCGAGGCGCTGCCGCCGCGGCGTTTTGTCGACTGGGTGGCGCGCACGTGCGGACTTGCGGCGTACTACGACGGCGCGGTGCTGCAGCTCGTCGCGCCCGATGCGTTCGAGCGTGCGGCGGTGCGGCTCAATTACGCGACGCCGGCCGAGCTGCGCGCGACGCTCGCACTGCAGCGGATCGTCGACGAGCGCTGGCGGCCCGGCTATGACGACGCGGCGCGGATCGTGCGGGTCGCCGGCCCGCCGCGCTATGTCGCGCTCGTGCTCGCCGCCGCGCGTGCGCTCGACGAAGCCGCGCAGGCGCGCGTGCGGACCGAGACGCGCGCGTTCAGGCTGCATGCGCGCGCGGCGGCTGACCGCGCCGTGCGCGGCGACGCGGGCGATGCGTCGCTGCCGGGGCTCGCGACGCGGCTGCGCCGCCGGCTCGAGCAGGACGGCGTCGCGCCGCGCGCGGTGCCCGGCGTGCGCGAATTCACGGCGTCGCTGCCGATCGTCGACGCGGATGCACGCTCGAACACCGTGCTGATCCGCGACGTGCCCGCGCGGCTGGCGCGCGATGCACGGCTCGTCGCGCAGCTCGATACGCTGCCCGCGTCGATTCGGATCGATGCGTTCGGCGCGACGCTCGCGCGCGCGCAGATCGACGCGCTCGGGTTGCGGTGGCGCGACGACACGCAGGCGTCCGTATCCTCCGGCGCATCCGCCCCGCGCGTGGCGATCGAGCCCGCGCCGGACGGCTGCGCGCCGATGCGCGAGCGCATCGCCGAGCTTGCCGCGCACGGCGACGCATCGATCGACGCCGACGGCTCGACGCTGACGCTCCCCGACGACAGCGCGGATTTCGGCCGTCTGCGGCAGGTGTTCGTCACGTCGGGCGATGGCGATGGCGCTGCGCGATCGCTCGACGCGCAGCGGAACGGATTCGCGATGCGGGTCACGCCGCGCGAGACCGCGCAGGCGGGCCGTTATGCGCTCGACATGCGGATCGTCGAGCGCTGGGCGGACCGCGACAGCCGCTCGGCCGGCGCATCGTCGTCGCGCGAAACCGTGTCCGGCGCGACGCTCTCGGCAGGGGAATGCGTGGCGCTCGCGCTGCCGCTTGCCGCCGGACATGAGGCGCAGCGGCTCGTGCTGGTGACGCCGCGCGTGACGTCCGCCGATCCCGTGCGCCGGCCGCTGCCGGCATCGCCGACCGCGCAGGCGCGACGCGCGCCGGCCGCGGCAAGCGCAATCGCAATCGCAATCGCCAGCTTCCCCGAAACCGCGAAGCGCGCGACGTTACGCGCGCATTCGCCGGCGACGCCGCCGGACGGCCTCGGCCTCAGCACGCAGACGCGCCTGCTCGGCAATTGATGCAAACTCCACGCATTATTAAACGACGGTCTGGCATGATTTAGACGCGCGATGACAATCGGCTTTTGAAATTAATTCCACCAGTCGATTAACACGGGATTCGGCATGTTTATACGATTTTTTCCGATTTTAGATCGGCATGGAAAAATGCCGGATCGGATGCGTGCCTAACGATTAACAATCGACTGCATCATTTCATTCAGCTCGATCCGATTGTAAGTCGCCCGTAACGCGTCCTTCGTCGAGATCCGGTTGCGGGCCGCGAGCGCGGCGAGGTCGTCGTTCAGGGAGCGCGACATGTTGTCCTCGCGGCGCCGCAGGAACTCGTTGACGAGGTGCAGCTTCGTCGGATCCGCGACCAGCTTCGCGACCTGGTTGTTGTTGTTGAACAGCAGTTCGCTCGCGAGCACGAGGCTTTCGCCGTCCGCGCTCGGCACGAGGCTCTGGCAGACGATGCCGATCAGCGATTCGGCGAGCGCGACCGCGTGCCGGTCGCGCTGCTCGACCGGAAAGAACGACAGCAGCTTGTTGAGCGCGCTGACCGCGCTGCCCGTGTGCATCGTCGCGAGCACGAGGTGCCCCGATTCGCCCGCTTGCAGCAGCGTGTCGGCCGTCTGCGCGTCGCGCACCTCGCCGACCATCACGACGTCCGGCTTCTGCCGCAGCGCCTCGCGCAGCCCGTGCGGGAAATTCGGCGTATCGGTCGGCACTTCGCGCTGCGAGATGATTGACTGGCGGCGCTCCAGATAGTATTCGATCGGCTCCTCGATCGTGACGATATGCGTGTTGCGCGTCGCGTTGATGTGCTCGAGCAGCGACGCGATCGTCGTCGTCTTGCCCGAGCCCGTCGGGCCCGTGACGAGGATGATGCCCTTCGTGTTGTCGAGCATCGAGCGCACGTAGACGGGCAGGCCGAGTTCCTCGAGCGGCAGCGGCTTGAGCGGCAGCCGGCGCATCGAGATCACGATCTTGCGGCCACCGCCCGCGCGGTACACGTGGCAGCGCAGCCGGCAGCGCGTGAGGACGAACGGGCGGTCGAGCGTGCCTTGACGAAGCGCGGCTTCCCAATGCTCGTCGATCGCGTCGAGCAGCGGCCGCATGTCGTCGAGGAGCACCGGTTCGTCGCTCGTCTCGACCCAGCCGCGCGGGGTCTTGATCGTGACGGGACGGTCCTGCTCGATGTGGATGTCGGTGAACATCTGCTTCAGGTCGATCAGGCCGAGCACTTCGCCCGCGAGATCGCGCAGCGGGGCGGCGGCATGCTGGTTCATCTTGGCAGTTCGAATGAATGGATTGGGCGGCGGATTTCGCGCGGTGAAAGAGAAAATTGAATGGTCTATTTAATTTTGCATGCAAACTAGCTTTTGTCAAACTGTTCGGGGTATATTTGCCGCGCAATAATCACTTCAATAATGCGACTGCGTGCGTAGACCTATTATGTAACGCTGCGGTAATCCCATGTTCGGAAAGCCATTTCCGGCCGCGCAGGCGGTCCGGGGCGTCGAACGCGGCATCCGGGATCATCGAGCAGCAAAGCGCGGGGGCCAGCGGCGCACGGCAGCAGTCGAGTAACGAGGACAATCATGATGCACGGCGCTACGGTCGCCGCGGCCGCGTTCATCGCGACCGCGCTTTTTGCAACCGATTGCGCGGCGAGCGGCCCGCCCGCCGGCACCGATCCGGCGATCGGCGGCCCATTTGTCGAGCGCTTCGATCACGCACCACTGACGGCAACGCGCGTCGACGTCTTGCGCGCGATATCGCCATCGGCGTCAGCCGGGGCCGCGCCGGCCACGGCCGCGCGGCCCGCGTCGCTGCCCGTTGCGGACGCACCCGTCTGGGACGTGCGCGCGTCCGACGGCACGATCCGCGGCGTCTTGTTGCGATGGGCGCGCACGGCGGGCTGGCAGCTCGTCTGGGATGCGCCGGTCGATTTCAGCATCGACGCGCAGGCGACGCTGCGCGGCTCGTTCGAGGATGCGCTGCAAGTGCTCGTCGCGAGTCTCGGCCGCACGGCGACGCCGATCCAGGCGATTCTCTATCAAGGCAATCACGTGTTGCGCGTCGTCGCGCAGGGAGCGGGCTGATGCGCGTCTTTTTCGTCATTTCGTTACTGGCCGCCGCGCTGCTGGGCGGCTGCACCGGGCTGCGCAGCGGCATCGAGCGGGACGTGCGACGCGATTCGGACGAATCCGGCGCGCTCCTCAAGCGCACCGCCGACGGCGACAACAGCGTGCACGCGCTGTCGCCCGTCGTCGTCGACAACGGGCTGTGGGTGTCGGCGGGCGCCGTGAAGCTGCAGAGCCGCGAACAGCTCCCCGCGCTATTCGACGAGCCGGCGTCGTTCGACCGCGCGGTCTCTTCGTTATCCGAATTCGCCGAGCAGATCACGCGGCTCACGCAGGTACCGACGCAGGTCGCCGCGAGCGCGCAGCAGGCGGCCGCGCGTTCGCAGCAAGGCGGCGGCGCGGACGGCGTCGCGCGCGGCGCCCCCGCGTTCCTCGACGCGGCGGGCGGGCGCTCGGTGCCGCCGCTGCCGCCCGGCATGCCGGGTGGCGGGTCGTCCGGCGGCGGCAAGGCGGGCAGCGGCGCGGACGGCGGCGGCGCCGGCACGTCGTTCGCGCCGGCGCGCATCCTGTACACGGGCGGCACGCTGCGCGGCCTGCTCGACGCGGCATGCGCGCGCTTCGGCGTCTTCTGGAAATACGAGCAGGGGACGATCCGCTTCTTCTTCACCGATACCCGCACGTTCCAGGTCAACGCGATTCCCGGCGACTCATCGCTGAACGCGTCGGTGGTGAGCGGCGCGACGAGCGACGGCACGTCGGGCGGCTCGCAGTCCGGCGGCTCGGGCGGCGGCGCGAGCGGCTCGGGCTCCGGCACGACGGGCCTCACCGCGAACAATACGGCGAACACCGCGGTGAATTCGCAGCTGTCCGTGTTCAACGGGCTGCAGAGCGCGATCCAGTCGATGCTGTCGCGCTACGGCAGCTCGGTCGCATCGCCCGCGACCGGCTCGATCTCGGTGACCGACACGCCCGACGTGATCGAGCGCGTCGCCGCGTTCATGACGCAGCAGAACCGCTCGCTGTCGCGGCAGGTGATGCTCAACGTGACGGTGCTCAGCGTGTCGCTGAAGGCGGGCGACGCATACGGGATCGACTGGAGCCTCGTCTACAAGACGGTGTCGGCGCAATTCGGTATCTCCAACCCGTTCACGCCGGCCGCGGTGACGCCCGGCGACCTGTCCGCGACGGTGCTCAGCCCGACGAGCCGCTTCAACGGCACCAAGCTGCTGATTCGCGCGTTGTCGCAGCAGGGGACGGTGCGGCGCAAGACGTCGGCGTCGGTCACGACGCTCAACAACCAGCCGGTGCCCGTGCAGGTCGCGACGCAGACGGGCTATCTCGCGTCGGTGTCGACGACGAACACCGCGAACGTCGGCTCGTCGACCGCGCTCACGCCGGGCACCGTAACGACGGGCTTCAACATGACGCTGTTGCCGCACGTGCTCGACGATGGCACCGTGATGCTGCAGTTCTCGACGAACATCTCGTCGCTGCTCCAGCTGAAGGAAGTGTCGAGCAGCACGGGCAGCGGCGCGACGCGGATCCAGACGCCCGACGTCGACATGCGCAACTTCCTGCAGCGGGTCGCGATGAAGTCGGGCGAGACGCTCGTCATCAGCGGCTACGAAGGCACGAACGATTCGCTCGACGAGCGCGGCATCGGCACGCCGAAGATGATCGCGCTCGGCGGCGGCTACGAGGCGCAACGCTCGCGCGAGGTGATCGTGATCCTGATCACGCCCGTCACGCAGCGCGGCGGCGCCTGACGGAGCCGGCAATGAGTGCGCAGGTGATTCAAATCGGCCGCCAGCGCTTCGTCGGCGGCTTGTTCTGGCAGTCGCTGTCGAGGCGCAACGAGCTGCGCGCCGAAGCAGTCGAGCTCGCGAAGAAGCTGAAGTTCGACCTGATGGTGCTGCGGATCGATCGCGGCGGCGCGGCGGCGGGCTATGCGAACACGCGCGACGGCTTCGCGCCCGGGCATCTGTCGCTCGGCGCGATGGTGTCGCGCGCGATCGCACTCGAAGGCGCGTTCTACAACGGACGCCGGCAGCCCGCGCCGAACTGGCTCGGCGCGTTCGCGCTGCCCGACGGACGCTGGGCGTACTTCGCGGTGCGCGACCACGCGTTCATGCCGAACGGCGACTGGGTCGGCACTCGCGAAGAAGCGTTGGAACGGCTGCATACCGATTACGCGTGGGGCGGCTGGAACGTCGTGATCGGCGAGCTGGAGCTCGAGAAGCAGGGCTTCCAGAATTTTCAGCCGAAGCGGCTCGACGATCTGCTGCCGCGCCGTGGCGGCCGGCCGCGTACCGAGCGCTGGTGGGCGTTGCGGCCCATCGAGCGGCGCTTGTCGCCGCGCGCCGCGCTGGTCGCCGCGGCGGTCGTGTGCGTCGCGGGCGGCGGCGCGTTCGCCTATTGGCATCACCGCGCGAAGGTCGAGGACGAGCAACGCGAGGCGGCGCTCGAACGCGTGCGCGCGGAGCTCGCCGCGCGGCAGGCGAAGAGCGGCCCCGTCGTTCCGCCGTGGGCGGCGCTGCCCGACGCGGTCGGGTTCGCGCGCGCGTGCGCGACGCGCTTCGGCCGGCTCGCGCCGGGCGGCTGGCGGCTCGATCGCTACGAATGCACGCCGGACGCGGCGCACTACACGTGGGCGCGCAATGGCTCGAACGTGCGCTACCTGCTCGCCGCGGAGCCCGACGCGATCGTTGACACCGACGGCGAACGCGCGACGCTCGAGGTGCCGCTCGCCGCACCGACGGCGGGCGACACGCCGCTCGTCGACGATTCGGTTGTCAGGACGCAACTTCTGTCGCGTCTCCAATGGCTCGATGCCGTGGCTAAACTGGACCCGCTGCTTCCCGATCAGGCGGCGCGCGCCCCGCTCGCGAATCTCGCGCAGCAGGCGGCCGCCGCGGTCGGGTGGCGCGCGTACCGGCTGAACGCGAGCCTCGGCGGCGTCGCGCCGCCCGAGTTCGTGCGTGCGATCGACGTGCCGGGGCTGCGCGTGCAGCGCCTCGCTTACCAGAACAATCAGTGGACTCTCGAAGGAGTGCTCTATGCGAAATAGTCGCGTCCGATGGATGTGCGCACTTGGCCTGGCGGTGCTCGCCGGCGCCGTGCGTGCGGCGGGGCCCATGTCGTCCGACGAGGACGGCGCGACCGCCGCGCGGCTCACGCAGTTGCAAAGCGAGACGGTGCTGCTGCAGGCGCAGTTGAAGAAGCTCGAGACCGAGCAACAGGTCGCCGAGCGGTCCGCGCAGCTCGCGCGCGTGCGCGGCGGCGCGCCGGCCGGGCAGTTCGCGGTGACGGCGATCGAAGGCGTCGGCAAGCGCGCGTTCGCGACGCTGCGGATGAACGGCGGCGCCGAATTCGAAGTGCAGCGCGGCGACGCGCTGCCGGACGGTGGACGCGTCGTCGCGATCGAGCCGCGTGCGGTCGTCGTGTCGAATCGTGGGCGCACCACGAGGCTGTCGACGGCGTCGCCGTCGTACGCGGGCAATCCGCCGCTGCCGGCCGATCCGGCCGCGCCGCCGCCGATGCTGCCCGCACTGCCGGCGAGCGGATCATGAGCCACGCCGCGCAACGACCCGACGCGACGCCCGTGCGCGCGCCGCTGCCCGCCAGCGGCGATGCCGCGCCGCCGCGCGGCCCGCGCGCCGTCAGCGAAGCGGGCGACTTCGCTGCGAGCGTCGAGGAACGCAAGTTCGTCTGCCTGTTCGACGACGGGCGTCTCCTGATTGCCGACGGCCACGAGATGAATCCGTTCGTGCTGTCGTATCGCGCGCGGCTTGACCGGATGGGCCGGCCGTACCGGCCGACGCCCGCGACGCTGATGCAGGTGCGCGAGGCGTACCGGCAGAACGCCGCGGGCGGCGGCGAGCGGCTCGATCACACGGTGATGCAGGTGCTCGCGAAGGAGCTGATCGGCCGCGCGTGCCGCGAGCGCGCATCGGACATCCATATCCGCGTGCGCCGCTTCAGCACCGAGGTCTACTTCCGGATCCACAACGAGCTCATGCGCGTGAACGAGCACACGCGCGAGCACGGCGAGCGGCTGCTCGCGACGCTGTACGGCGCGATGACGACCGTATCGGACAACAGCTACCGGCCGAGCGAACGTCAGGACGCGAGCATTGGCGACCGCGACAAGCTGCCGGACGATCTGTACGGCGTGCGGATCGCGACAACGCCGACCAACGAAGGCAGCCTGATGGTGCTGCGGCTCCTGTACAACGATGCGGGCGACGCGACCGATCTTGCGGCGCTCGGCTTCGCGCCCGAGCACGTCGCGGCGTTCCGTGCGCTGCGCGCACAGCCGCACGGGATGAACATCATCAGCGGCCCGACGGGTTCCGGCAAATCGACGACGCTGCAGCGGATGCTCGCCGCGCAGATCGACGAGTCGCGCGGCAGCCTGCACGTGATCACGGTCGAGGACCCGATCGAATATCCGATCGACGGCGCTGTGCAGACGCCCGTCGCGAACGCGCCGACCGAGGACGCGCGCGCGCTCGCGTTCGCGGCGGCGATCACGAACGCGATGCGGCTCGATCCGGACACGATCATGATCGGCGAGGTCCGCGACCGCGCGTCCGGGCAGACGGCGCTGCGCGCGTCGATGACGGGCCACCAGGTGTGGACGACGGTGCACGCGAACAGCGCGCTCGCGATCGCCGACCGCCTGATCGATCTCGGCCTGCACGCGCGGATGGTCACCGATCACACGGTGATCTCGGGGCTCATCAGCCAGCGTCTCGTGAAGCTGCTGTGTCCGCATTGCAAGCTGCGGCTCGTCGATCATCCGGACCGGATCGAGCCGGGCCTGTTCGCGCGGCTGCGGCTCGCGCTCGACAGCCGGATGCACGACGTGTGCATCGCAGGCGACGGCTGCGAGCACTGCCGCACGGTCGGCACGATCGGCCGCACCGTCGTCGCCGAAGTGATCCTGCCCGATGCGCGGCTGTTCGAATTCCTGCGCGACGGCGACAAGGTCGGCGCGCTCGAGTACTGGACCGGCACGCGCGGCGGGATGACGCTTGGCGAGCACGCGCTGCGCAAGGTCGCGGCGGGGCTCGTCGATCCGCGCGGCGTCGAGCGCGTCGTCGGCACGCTCGCGCCGGTTGCGGGCGACGCGCGACAGCAACTGTCGCTCGTCGGATTCAGCTATGGCACTTGAGCTGAATCGCCGCTGGGCCAAGTTCTGCCTGAATGCCGACGAGCGGCTGCGCGTCTATCGGAAGATCGCGAAGATGCTCGGCAACGGGCTGCCGCTCCTCAAGGTGCTGGAGGAACTCGAATGGCGCGCGTCGCGCGAAGGGCGCAAGCCGCGCGAGCCGCTCGCGATCGTGCTGTCCGACTGGCGGCTCGCCGTGCAGAACGGCCGGATGCTGTCGGAGGCGATGGAGGCATGGGTGCCCGCGACGGAGCAGATGATCGTCGCGGCGGGCGAGCAGGCGGGGCGCATCGAGGACGCGCTCGTGTCGGTTGCCGACATCGTGCAGTCGAGCCGCAAGATCCGCCGCGCGGTCACGGGCGGCGTCGCGTATCCGGTCGGGCTCGTCGTGATGGTGATCGGCTATCTGTACCTGTTCGGCACGCACGTGATCCCGAAGTTCGCTCTGATCGCCGATCCGACGCACTGGCGCGGCGCCGCGCGCTCGCTGTACCTGATGTCGCTGTTCGTGCAGGGCTGGATGCTCGTCGTCGTCGCGGCGCTCGTCGCGGTGCTCGCCGCGCTCGCGTGGTCGCTGCCGCGCTGGCGCGGGCCGCTGCGCATCTACGCGGATCGCGTGCCGCCTTATTCGATCTACCGGCTCGTCACGGGCAGCGGCTTCCTGATCGCGTTCTCGGCGCTGCAGGCGTCGGGCGTCACGGTCGAGAGGGCGCTGCTCAAGATCGGCGCGGTCGCGGAGCCGTGGCTGCGCGAGCGGATCGACGACACGCTGGTCGGCGTGAAGTCGGGCCTCAACGCCGGCGAGGCGCTGCTCAACGCCGGTTATCAGTTTCCGTCGCGCGAGATCGTCGAGGATTTGTGCATCTACGCAGAATACGGCGGCTTCGACGCGGCACTCAAGATGCTCGCCGACGAATGGCTCGAAGAGGGCGTCGCGCGGATTACCGCGCAGATGCGCGTGCTGAACGGCGTCGCGATCGTCACGCTCGCGATGGTGATCGGCTGGCTCGTGACGGGCTTTTTCGGCATTCAGCAGGAAATCGCCGCGATGACGCGCGCGATGCATTGACGTCGCGCATTTTCAATTCAGGAGAACACACTATGAAACCACTCGCCAACCCTCCCGCCTATCGACATACACCGGCGTTCTGCCGGAGGCACCGCAAGGAGCGCGGTGCGTCGCTGCTCGAGAGCATCGCGTATCTGGGCGTCGCGGCGATCGTGATCGTCGGCGCGATCGCGCTGCTCGGGTCGGCGTTCTCGAGCGCGAATACGAATCGGCTGACTGAGGATCTGAATGCGATTCAGACGGGCACAAAAAAGCTTTACATGGGGCAGGTGAACAACTACGGCTCGGATTCGATGAACGCGAATTTGAGTGCGGCGAAGGTGTTTCCGGGGACGCTGACACCGGACGGCAACGGCGGTGTTTCGAATACGTGGGGAGGGACTGTGACCGTGACCGGTGCGAACCAGACTTTCACAGTCACTTACACGCAGGTGCCGAGGGAAGTCTGCGTCAACACGTTGACGGCCGGCGGAAACTGGAAATCGGCGAAGATTGGCAAAAAGTCCGTCGATTATCCGGTCTCGCCGAACGACGCGACGGGCGCTTGCACCGATAACGCCACCATTATCTGGACGTCGAACTGACGCCACCAGACTCATTCGCCATCACCCACTTCACTTATGTACGCCCTCGCCGCCGCACTGGCCTTCGCGTCGATCGCCGCTGTCTATGCGACGCTGCAAGACCCGTCCGCCATTCCCGCGCTGCAACCGGCGCGCACCGCGCAGGCGCTCGCCGAAAACCTCGCCATCTACCGGCAGGCGACGCTCGACTACGCGCGCGTGCATCCCGGCACGCGCGGCTCGGTGCCGAATACGCGGCTGCCGTTTCCGACATGGTATCCGGGCGCGAACCCTCTATGGCGCAACTACGTCATGGACGGCACCGTTGTCGCGTATGCGTCGGCGGCGCCGTCCGTCAATATCACCGGCGAAATCACGACGCTCGCCGACGGTTCGCTGTTCGCGGGCGTCGCGTATCGCAATGCGGTCGTGCGCCCCGGCAACGCGAATCCGAACGCGCCGGTGAGCGGCGTGCCGCTACCAGCCGGGTTGAAAATTGCGAACGGCATGCCGGTCTGGATGGGGCAAGCGTACTGATGCATTTCAAGTCTTCCCGTCGCCGCGCGCGCGGCATCGCGCTGATCGAGGTGCTCGGCGCGCTGGCGATCGCCGCAGTGATGCTCGCCGGCATCGCGATGATGATGGATTCGTCGCTGGACGACGTGCGTGCGGAGCAGGCCGCGCAATACCAGGCGCAGGTGACGGCCGCCGCCACGCGGGCGTTGAAGCGCGATTACGATACCTGGCTGCAGCGCGCGAACCAGCAGACGCCCATCGTGATGAAGCTTGCCGATCTGCAGGCGACGAATGATCTGCCTGCAGCACTTCGGCCAACGAATGCATACGGCCAGAACACGTGCGTACTCGTCAAGCGGAGCGCGCTCGGCACCGGGCTCGACGCGCTGGTCGTGACGACCGGCGGCGAGACGATCGGCGACAAGGAACTCGGGCTCGTCGCCGCGAGTGCGGGGCCGGGTGGCGGTTCGATCAGCAGGGCGTTTCCGAATGAAGTGCGCGGCGCATTCGACGCGTGGCGGATGCCGCTCGGCACGTTTCTCGGCGGCAGCTCGCCAACCTGCGGTCCGAACGGCGCCACGCCGCCGAATGTGGGACACCTCGCGAACGAGATCTTCTTCAACGGCCCGGGCCAGCAGATCAACAGCGATTACCTGTACCGCGTTGGCGTCGGCGGCCATCCGGAGGCGAACGCGATGCAGGTGCCGATCTGGCTCACGCACACGTTCACGGACGGCAACCCCGACGCGGCGAACTGCGGAACGGCCGGCAACTTCACGAACGGCAAGCTTGGCGCGGACGCATTCGGCAATCTGCTGAGCTGCAAGAGTGGCGTGTGGCGCGGCGCTGGCGGCCACTGGAAGGATCCTGTCGAAGAGACCAACGATCTGCCCACCGATGCATCGAACGAGAAAGGCGACGTGCGCCTCACGCTCGACACATTCCGCGCCTATGCGTGGACGGGCGCCGCCTGGCAGGCGCTCGCGGTCGATCAGAACGACAACCTGATCGTGCCCGGCGTCGTTTCCGCGAACCAGTACGAGATCACCGGACGTGTCGTCGTCAACACGCCGTGCGCGCCCGACAAAAATCGTCCAACTGCCGGCCTCATATCGATGGGCCAGGACGGACAAGTGCTGTCATGCCAGGACGGCAAGTGGCTGCCGCAGTCAGGGATCAAGATCGGCGGCACCGACACGGCATGCGCGATCCTGATGGAGACGCCTGGCGCGAGTGATTTTTCATGCGGGTTCACCTACCGTGGCGGGTATCCGAATCCGCCGCTCATCACCTACGAACGGGACGGCACGTATACGTACACGATCGACCGGCCGGTGAAGCTCGACAACAATGGGCTGATTGCGGTGAGCGCATACATGCACATGAGCTATGCGACCTGCGACCTGAAGGGGCGGGAAGGGCAGATGCGCCTGGTCGTCGAAGTCATCGACCGTCAGGGCGACAAGGTGATCGCGCACAACGAGGCGCAGTCGCCGAAATTGCGCGAAGACGCCGCGACGATCAACGTCACGCTGAACGTGGCCGCCGAGCCGCGCAGCGGATACACGGTCAGGCTTTCGAGCAAATGGGCGACGTACGACAGCTACGCGAAGACGCCGTGGACGTCCTCCTATTGCGGCGGCGGCCAGACCTTCCTTCAGACGCCGCTCGCAACCGGCTGGACCATCAATTCGTTCTATTGAACGGACCTTCGCCGCGCGCGGCCGCCGCCGCGCCCGGATGCGGTTAACTGCACGGGTCTCCCATTCGCGGCGCGCGCCTGTCCGACCGACGGCCGCGCGTCCTCACCGGACGGACCCATGAAGGCCAAGATTTCCATTTTGCTGTCCCTGATGTGCTCGCTTGCGAGCCTTTCCGTCGATGCCGCGCCGATCCGCTGGCGCAGCACCGAAATCCAGTACGCGGCGGAAGGCAAGGACGTGAAGGACGTCCTGCGCGACCTCTCCGCGAGCCAGAACATCGCGGCGAACGTCGCGCCCGGCGTGAGCGGCGCCGTCAGCGGCAAGATGAAGATGCCGCCGCAGCGCTTCCTCGACACGCTCTCCGCGTCGTTCGGCTTCGTCTGGTACTACGACGGCACCGTGCTGTACGTGACGCCCGCGAGCGACATGAAGAGCACGCTCGTCAAGCTCGATCACGCGAACATGGGCGACCTGCGGGACCTGCTCGAGCAGATGAAGGTCGCCGATCCGCGCTATCCGGTCACCTACAACGCGCAGCAGCGCACCGCGCTCGTCGCGGGGCCGCCGCGCTACGTCGAGCTCGTGACGAGCGTCGCCGCGCGGCTCGACGAGAATTCCGCGCGCACGGGCGGCACGACGATCCGCGTGTTCTCGCTGAAGCACGCGTGGGCCGCCGACCGCGACGTCAACGTCGACGGCACGACGGTGACGATGCCGGGCGTCGCGTCGCTGCTGAACCGGATGTATCACCCGGGCGACGGCAAGCGCGCGTCGCAGACGACCGTCGGCAAGCCGATCAGCCGCGCCGCACCGATGACGGATCTCGGCGGCGGGCGCGGCGGCGTGCCGCAATTGCCGCCGCTGCCGCCGTACATGCAGGGCGCGCAGTCGGGCGATGGCGCGGGCATGCCGGCCGGCGGCCTCGGCGGTCAGGGCGGCGATCCGCGTCCGAGCGGCATGGTTGCCGCCGCGATCGCCAATCCGGGCGCGGCGCGCGTGTCGGGCGCCGGCTGGCCCGACGCGAGCGGCGGTGCGAACGGCGTACCGGTGGGCGCGAGCGATTCGACCGACCTGCCGGTGATCCAGGCCGATCCGCGCACGAACTCGATTCTCGTGCGCGACGTGCCGGAACACATGGCGCAGTATCCGGACCTGATCGCGCTCCTCGACGTGAAGCCGCGCTTGATCGAGATCGAGGCGCGCATCATCCAGATCGACGAAGGCGCGCTCAAGCAGCTCGGCGTCGACTGGCGCGCGCACAACAGCCATCTCGATCTGCAGACGGGCACGGGGCTCACGTCGCAGAACTCGTATGCGAACGGTTCGCTGAATCCGACATTCGGTTCGATCACGCTGCCTGGCAACGATCCGGTTGGCCTGCCGGCGAGCCCGCTCGGTTTGTCGCTGACGGCCGTGCTCGGCGACGCGGGCCGCTATTTGCTCGCGCGGATCAACGCGCTCGAATCGTCGAACCAGGCGCGCACCGACGCGAGCCCGAAAGTCACGACGCTCGACAACGTCGAAGCGGTGATGGACAACAAGAAGCAGTTCTTCGTGCGCGTCGCGGGCTACACGTCGGCCGACCTGTACAGCATCTCGACGGGCGTGTCGCTGCGCGTGCTGCCGATGGTCGTCGAGGAGGGCGGGCGCACGCAGATCAAGCTCGACGTGCGGATCGTCGACGGCGAGCTGTCGCAGCAAACGGTCGACAACATTCCGGTGATCGTATCGAACGAGATCAACACGCAGGCGTTCATCGAGCAGGGGCAGGCGTTGCTGATCGCCGGCTACAAGGTGGATGCGCGCTCGAGCACGCAATCGGGCATACCGGTGCTGTCGAAGCTGCCGCTCGTCGGCGCGCTGTTCCGCTCGACCGACAGACAGGACGGCCATAGTGAGCGGCTCTTTCTCGTGACGCCGCGTGTGATCGAGCCTTGAACGGGCGGCGGCCGGCTGCTTCGTGGCGGTCGGCGAGCGTGCGCGTGGGCGGGGTGCCGGCGCGCAATGCGTTCACCGGTCGATCTGCCGGACCGTCAGGCCTAGCCGTTCGGCCGCACGGCCGGGCCTCAGGCCCAAATCCACTACAACGTGGATTACCTTCAGACGGTCGAGTTCTCGCATGTTCAATGTCACCAGTGCTGTTCGGTGCATCGCCGGCTCCATGATCTGACGGGGAGCCGGCAAGCTTACCGAGGTCCAAACGCGACATTTCAACTTTGCTGCCACAAACAAAACAATCGTATCTTGGTACTTGAGGGACCGTGTTGCGTCGCTTGGTTCTACGCTTCTCTTAGATTTCTAGGCGTAGTACAGGTGGGTTGCTCACAGATTATCGGATTTATTCTCAAGCGGCGCTGGAAGCGAATCGGATTCGCGGACGACGGAGAATGGCATCTCCCCGCGTTCAATGTCGCCTCGCGGGTGTGAGCGGCTCGCGAGGGGTATCAGGTATATTCAGCGGGTTCTTATCCTCACGGTATCCGTTCAATGGAATCAAGACGCAAGACAGTGTGCGTCGTCGCGCCCGCAGGTGTGCCCGATCCGCAAGGAATCGAGCGCGGCATCGCGCTCGTCGAAAGCTGGGGCTTCAAGGTCACGACGAGCGCACATCTCGGCAGCCGGTACCGCTATTTCGCCGGTACCGCCGAGGAGCGCGCGGACGATCTGCGGCGCGCCTTGATGGATCCGTCAATCGATATCGTCTGGCTCGCGCGAGGGGGATTCGGTTGCGCGCATCTGCTCGAGCACCTGCCCGACGAGATCGCGACGCCGAAGACGATCGTCGGTTTTTCCGACGCGACGTCGCTATTCTGCGCGCTTGCAGACCGGCCCGGCGTGCGCTTGTTGCATGGTCCGACATTCCACAGCCTGGCGACCAAGGTCGACGACGCGACGCGTGCCGACATGCGCGCCGTGCTGACCGGTGGCAAACGCGCCCTGCTGAGCCTGCGGCATTTGTCCGGCGCCCCTGGCGCGGTGCGGGGACGTCTGTGCGGCGGCAACGTGACGGTGCTCGCGAGCGTCGCGGGTACACGCTGGTCGCTTCGCTCACGCGACGCGATCGTACTGCTGGAGGACGTGACGGAATTCGGCTACCGGCTCGACCGCAGCCTGACGCAACTGCGTCTGAGCGGCGCGTTCGACGGGGCCCGCGCGTTCGTGCTCGGGCAATTCACGCGCTGCCCGATCCCGGACGGCGCGGATTTCACGCTCGAGCAGATGCTTGTCGACGTGCTGGGCGGCTTCGGCCTGCCGATCTACTCGGGTCTGCCGATCGGACATGAACACCGCAACATCACTTGGCAATACGGCAACCAGGCTGCCATCGAGAACAGCGCGATCCGGTTCGTCGCGTAGCGTGTCAAAGCCATTTCAAGATGTCGTAGCGCCAGCTAAATAGAAATGTCGTGTTTTCAGGGGTTCAGGATTTGTTTCTCATGGGCTGCAGATCACGCCGTGTCGAAGAGCTGGTCCTGATCGGGCAGGGCGCTTACGCTTACTGCATTGGTCTTCGCAGACCGTCGGCCAGGTTTGCGAGGTTGATTCTGTGCCTGTCGGTGTTCGGCGAGATCCACGATTACCTGCTCGACGTCGGCCTGCGTAAATGCACGTTGCTTCCTCGTGCCAACGGGTTGCTTTGAACCGTGCACGGCCTGACCTTGATTGGTTCGCGACGGCGATTCGGAAGCTCGACGGTTGTCGCGCTGAACCTGAATCGCTTGCGAAACTTGCAGCACGTGACTCAATCGCTTTTGCTCGATCACTGCACCTTGATCGACTTCCGCCAGCTTGTCGTAAAGACGGCAAGACAGGACCTTGCCATCGGCTCGGATTTCGATTCGCCCGTCGGGGTACTCCCATACATCGATGTAGCGGTGAATCAGCTTCCGGTTGACCGGCGTGTCGTCCAGCAAGTAAAGCACTCGGTCGTGGAGCACGGTCAGCGATTTCGATACCCGGCGTGTTTCACGCCACGTCAACAACGTATCCAGATCCTCGTCGTCTTGCAGTGGCCGATGCGCATTGCATTGAAGTCGCTGCGCGGTGGCTTCGCGAAGCGTGCGTTGTAGGCTGCCATGAAGGAGGGCGCATACGCATTGGCCTCGGCTACCGTGCTGATCCCGCGCAGCCGCAGTTCCTTCACGAGCCGGTCTTGCAAGGTCAGATGCGCTCGCTCGACACGGCCCTTGGCCGAGCTGCTGTTCGCGCAAAACGTATCGATGTTCAGCTCATACATGGCCCGGCCAAACTGCGTCACGCTGCTTCCGGTCTTGCCCGCGGTCGGGCTGCGGAACACGCTGTACTTGTCGCTGTAGAACGCCACCGGCTTGCCGTAGCGCTCCAGATACGCTCGCGTCGCCTCGAAGTAGCTGAAGGTCGATTCGGTCTGCGTGAAGTGCAGCATCATTAGTCGGCTGGTTGCATCGTCCACGTACACCAGCAGCGTGCAGGCGGGCGCCCGTTCCTCGAACCATCGATGATCGCAGCCGTCGATCTGGATCAGTTCGCCCAGGCACGCGCGTCGTGCTCGCGGCTGATAGACCTTGGGCGGGCGTTGCCGGCGCGGCACCCATAGGCCAGCGTCGGTCATCAGCTTGCGAACCGTTTCCTTGGCCAGCCGAATGTCGTGGCATTCGTACAGCTTCTCGCAGGCCAACGTCGGTCCGAAATCGGCGTAGCGATCCCGGATGATCGACAGCACCCGATCAGTCATCATGCTATCCAGTCGGTTGTTGCTGGGCTTCGTGCGCCGTTGCGACACGAGACCTTGCGGCCCGTGCTCACGCAATCGGCCGACCAGTCGCCGGATCTGCCGCGTCGTCAACCCGAGTCGTTCGGCCGCGCGCCACGGCTGGAGCTTGCCGTCCGCCACGTCCTGAATGACCTTGAACCTGTCCAGCTCGCACATCGTCATCGTGATCCGTTCCGTTGCAGCCATCGAAGCCTCCAGCGCTGGATTCCCAGCGGCCGGTCAGCTTACGATGGGTCGAAAAGCGGACATTTGAACTTAGCCAGAAGCGGACATTACAACTTAGCCGCTACAAGATTTAACGTTGATAATTCACGTTATGTAAAATCAAAATTGCACGCAAACCGAGTTGCGACGATCATTGACCCGGCGGTCGACTACCGCGACAATTTCAGGCCGGCTCCTGCCACACATCTTCGTATCCTTGATCGTCGATGATGAAATGTGTGCCCGGCGGTAACGCGAGATATTTGATGACGAGCGGCAGCATTTGTTGAAGATGCTCCGTATGTATCGGCTGATAGAAATCGTCGGCGTCCGAGTATTCACCACAATGAAAGTACCAACTGATATTGTCTCCCGCACCGCGTTCAACGCGCGTGCCATAGACAGGCATCTGACCCAAAGTCGAGGTCGCGAAGGCGACCATGTCCTCCACGGGTTCGCGGCGCAACCCATATCGTTCGCATACTTCGCGCTGCATTTCCGCAATCGCTGCTTCGTGTCGTGATTCCATCTTCCTCTTCCGGATGTGCGTTCAGATACCGAGAATCTTGTTCATTGCTTTCGAAAATGCCGATGCCTTGCCCCCTTGGGATGGCGAGCAAGTGGGGCAATGTGGTTGCACTGCGGCAACTGACGATTGCACGCTGACGTCGTTGGCGCCGGTTCGATAATACTCGACCACAAGTGCATCGATATGGTCCGCAATCATCCTGGGCTTCGTCTGGCCACACTCCGCGCATGGTTTGCCTTGTACCGCCCTCGTTTGTGCTGGGGTTGGTCCGCATTTTGAATTGCGCGAGTATGGCGTCGTGATGCCGGACTTGGGTTTGAACAAGGTCCTATCAGGGATACCCAGGGCGACGATCGGGACCGTATTCCCCTGTCCGTCAATGGTGTTCGCAAGACCATAGGGGTCGACCCAGGAGGCAGGATTCGGAGCATATTGATAGAGGGTTGGACCGCCCTCGATCCGGCTCGGGTCCTGACTGATGAATTGCCCGATTTCATGGTCAAAATACCGATATCGGTTGTAGCAGAAACCGGTTTCTTCGTCGTAGTACTGTCCTTGAAGACGAATGGGCTGATCAAGATTCGTTCTGTCTTTCCCCTGTATCGGGGCATCGCTTGTCCATGTGGCGTAACTCACTTCCCACGCGACGTCGCCATGTTCATCGACCAGGCGGACTGGTGCGCCGTTCGGGTCATTGTGAAAGAAGTAGACTGTGCCACGCGGATGATAGGACTGCGACCGATCAGCTGTGTCGATTTGCGTGGCGTAGTCTGGAACCAACGCAGGCGGTCGCGACCGTTTTCGTAAAGGCTCGTCTGTCTCGCCTGGATATTCGTCTTGTCGCGTCGTGCGCCCTATATCAACGTTGGAGTTCCGATGAACCATTGCGATCGGACGAAATGTGTCCGGATAATAGATCCAGTCCCGTACGTCCTGACGAGTTGGCGCGTCGCGCATGCCCGGTTGGACCATGCCGGGGCGACACGCGGCTTGCTCGGCTTCTGGTGTGATCTCGTCCGTCGTTTCGGCATCGAACCGTAATTCGCTGGCGAGCATATCGCCGTCCCAGAAGAATCGATGGACACACGTTCGGCTGACTTCGCGCCGCAGTGTCGACGTGATTTTCCTGGTTCGTCGCTGGAAAGCGTCGTATTCGTACCGCACGCGAATACGACAATCGTGACTGCGGTTGCTTTTTCCTGAGTGCCGGGTCGCTAGCGTCTCGGTCAATTGCCCTGCGGCGTCCCATCGAAGCGCAATATCCTGTTCCGCATCTTGCTTGTGCGTGAGATTGCCCGCTCTGTCGAACACGTAGCGACTGTCGCCGTGCCACCCTTCGCGCAACCATGTGCGCGACGTCGAACTGTTCTGGATAGCGCCCGTCAGAAAATTCTTGGTGCGCAGCAGATTTCCGGCGGGATCGTACAGAAAACGACGTACCGTACCCGCGGGATCGATATGCGCAACGACGTTTCCGACCGGGTCGTATTGAAACCGCTCTATACCCGACCGGGAATCGCGTCGCTCGATCAGATCGCCGTTCGCGTTATACGCATACTCGATTGCGAACATTTCCCCGGTCTCGGCAAGCAGCGATTGCCGAGACAAACGCCCTCTTGCTTCATACGACATCTCGCGGCGGAGAACATCGCCCAGGCGTTCGTCGCGGATTTGACCAAGCGCATCCCGTTCGATAACGATCGGCGCGTGTCCGTCGATCTCGATTCGGACGACGGCATTCAATGCGTTGTAGCCGTAACGAATCGATTGCTCGACGGGTTTGCCACCGGAAACGAGATGTGTTTTTCGTTCGACGCGATTACCGGCAGCGTCGTATCGATTGAAAAGCCTGAAGTTGTTACCCTGTCGTTCTTCGATCAGCTGGCCGTCGCAGTCATATCTGAACTGAAGGATCACGGATGGGTTTGATGCGCGGACAAGATCCCCATGTTCGTCGTAATGAAAGCAATCCGTACGAAATCCGTTCTGCTGGTCCGGATCGGGAATGCGTTTCTCGACGATTCGCCCCACTCTGTCATATCGATAGTGGATTGTTTGACCGAGAGGGTTGATCGAGCGTAGGAGTTCACCGGTCTGGCCGTATTCGTAGCGGCGTGACTGCCCCCAATAGTCGATTTCTTCGACTATTCTTCCTAGCGCGTCGCGCTTGATCAGGTAGCGCTCTCCTCGCTCGTTGACAACCTCGACAAGTTGTCCTTCAGGATCGTAGTGATACTGGACTTCGGTGCCATCCGGCTGAATACGCTTAGCGATCTCACCAAGCGTTGTATAGGTCAGGCGTATCACATGGCCGGCCGGATCGTGATACCGCACCAGATTGCCATCTGCGTCGTAGGTACAGTGGGTTTCACGTCCGTCGGATTCGATGGCTCGCACGAGCCTGCCGCATGGATCGCGTTCGTATCGGTTTTCATGTCCGGCTGCATCGACAGTGCCAACGACGTATCCACGCGCGTCACGCTCGTATTGCGTGGCGTTCCCAAGCGCATCGATTATTGAAGTGAGATTGCCATGACGGTCGTAACCGAATGTCGTCGCATCGCCGTTCGGCCCGGTCCAGGATGTGATGCGACCATGACTGTCGTACTCGTATCTGGATATCGCTCGGGATGGGGTGATGTAAGAGAGAAGGCGTCCGCGTGAATCCCATTCGTATTGCCACTGGCGCCCCCCCGGGGCGGTGACGAACCGGGGCTTGTGATTCGCATCATATTCGGTTCGGACAGCCTGACCGTCCGGCATGAATTGCGCGGTCAGATTGCCGTGCACGTCGTATTCCCATCGAGACGTACGGCCCATCGGGTCCGTCTCGGTACTGGTTCGCCCATGGGCGTCGTAACCGTAGCTGGTTATGCCTCCGAGTACGTCGATCTCGGCGATCGGAACGTGACGCCCGTTCATCTGGATGACGGCGACGTGTCCGATGGAATCGGTAATGCGCGTTTCGTATCGGTCGAGATCGTAGGCGAAGCGGTAATCAAGCACGCCCTCATCGCCCCATGCGTGATCGACACGCCATATGCCGTCGCTACCTTGCAGATAGCTGTAATGGAACGAAACGCCGCGTGCGCTCGTATGCCCGGTCATTCGATTGCCGTTCTCGTAGTTGAAACGGCACGAGTTGCGAATGGCGTCGAGTGCTGCGACCAGATTCAATTCGCGATCGTATTCGTACCCTGCGAGCGGATATGCATGCATGTCGGCATCGATTAGCGTCATCGACGTCGTTAACGCTACATCCGAGACGATACTGGATTCGCATTCGATGCATCGTCCGCTTGGACCCTCGACGTCATGTTCGAGTACTCGCGAAAGATGACCTGAAGGCTTGCGCTCGAACAGCCACGCGTGACCATGGAGATCGCCGATCCAGTCGAGCATCAGCGTTAGCGCGGGCGTGTTGGCTAGGCTGCCGACAGCCGCGTCCCACGATTGCGGTAACGAGAACCCGTATTCGATGCCTTCGCCCGTTCTCAGTACCAGTTGATTGTCGCGGGAATACAGTGCATAGCCGTATTGCCAATCGTAGACCCGCGTCGACCACCCCTCATGCCTGGGAACTTCATCGAATGCCGTGGCGTGATCGACGAAGTAGACGGCTGCCCCGATGCCGTCGTCGCGCGAAACGAGATTCAATTGAATGTCTGCTGGCGTACTCCATCCGACGCCAATGGTACCGAGGCGCCGGTCGCTGCTCGCATAACGCCGGTTCCATTCGAGAGGAAGATGTCCGGTGACAGTGAAGTCGTGCTGCGCAACGATGACTTCTCCTGTCGTGACGTCCACCGGTTCCGCATGCAGGATGTTGCATTTCAGAAAACCCGGCTTGAGATTCAGCTTGTCCGCGAGCTTCTTCGCCCACTTCGACCCCTGAAACGCCTTGAACAGCCCCTTCGCCGCCGCAGCCATATTCAACACCGGCGGCCCGCCGACCATCACCGGCCTTCCCGCCGGAATCGGCAGCATCACCGAACTCGGCATCGACGGATAAGTCCGCTCCGTATGCGCGCTGTTATGCCCCGGTGGTTCCATCCCAATCGACCAGCAACTCAACGCCGGCAGCGCCATGAACGACATCGGATCGTTGTTGGCCAGTACCGTCCGGCTGCCCATGTACGACTCCGCGTCGTCCGACGGCATGGGATCCGGCGCCGGCGGAGGTGCGAACGACTCCCCGAGTGGAAAATGCAGCCCCGGAACGTGATACGAATGCGTCCCGACTGTGGCCCGCATCAAGCCGTTCACGAATATCGGCCTGCCGGCGGCTCCACCCATTCCGACGCCTGCGCCGAGCACGCTTCCAATGCTGTTCCGTAGTGCCGCGGCTTGCTGTTCGAGTTTCAGCCCCTCCTCGACGATCGAGTTGTCCTGGATATCCGTCAGTTTTCCCGACGTGAACGCTGCCGCATCGTCGAGCTTCTTCACGACATCCGGATGGTCCTCGAGATACTCGGTCACCTTCTCCTGAACAATCGCCATCGCGATGCTGCCAACGACGCCCTTCGCCGCCTCGACATACTCCCGCAGGTCGAGCATGAACCCGACGTGGGGATGCGGTAGAAACACCGGCGTCGGGCTAGGTGCAACCAACACCGAATGAACGTCGATGCCAACGACGGGATCCAGATGCTTGACGGCCAGTAGTCCCACGTCATCCTCCCCGCTCAGCGCCCACCGCGCAACGCGGCGACCTTCTCGCTGAGCGCGTTGCGCCGCCGGTCTTGCACACCCAACTGCGAAATCATCCACTCGACAACCATCGGCAGATTACTTTTCGCCCGCATCGGTTCGTCGACCATCAATCCCGCATCGAGCGCATTGAACCCCGCCTCGAGCGCATGCTCTCGCTCTCCTGCCCGCTCCCAGCACACGGCGCTCATGCGCCACGCCTCGACGGTCATCAGCCCGTCTTTTGCAGCCGTGGTCGACGCCGCTGCGCGTTCATAGCAATACGCCGAGTGAGCGTAATCCTTGTGCGTCAGATGCACGCTCGCCTCGCCGAACAGCCCGTTAGCAACAAGCTTGTGCCCTGCCGGATGCCCTGCCTCGACCGCGAGCATGCCGCTGCTGGCGGCGCTCCGGTACGCTTCTATCGCACGCTCGCGATCGCGCCACTTCAGATACGCCGCACCTGCGATCAAATGCACGACAACGCACTGGTCGAACCACTGCTCGCGTTCAGCTACCTTCAGCGCCGCCGCACGCAATTCTTCGAGCCGAACCGGATTACCGGCTTCAATCACCTCGGTCAGCATCACGAAATGTCGTCTAAACTCACCACTCGGCCCGCGCTCGCCCGACTCCGCCAGCAATTCGCGCGGCACGCTCGCCATCGAATACTCGCCTTGTACAACGCGCACCGCGGCGCGATGCCGTTGCATCAAGGCTTCAAACGGCGCGATATCGATGCGCGGCACGACAAAACGCACGCGCTCGCCAAACTGCGGCGCGACCGCCATGATCGTCAGCAAGCCATCCATCCACTGCACCCATGCCGCGTCATCCCGCACTTTCGCCGGCTCCAGCACGAAGACCATCGCCGGAAAAATATCCGGATGGTGCTGCATCAGGCTGTCGGCAACCGTGAACAGATACAGCAAAGGATTCTTTCCATCGTCGTACGGAGCTTGCCAATCCGCCCGCACACCTTGCGTAGCGGACCCCTCACGCCGACTGTCGTAGAACGCGATAAGCTCATCCGTCAAAGCCTTCGCATACCCCGCTTCATTGACGAACGACGCGCGCATCGTCCTGACCGCACACGAAGTTTCATCCTGGACCTGAAAATACAGCCGCACGAGTTCCGCATCCGTCTCGTCGGTCTGCCATATCATCAATCGCGCGTCGCGTTCCTTCGCGAAACTCATCCAGTCCGTATGCGCATCCATGAACCTGCGCTCCACCGGGTTGGTCGGCTGCCAGTTCTGCATTCGTGCGGACCTCCGTCACGGATTCAGTTTCAAGATCGTCCCTTCGACCGTGTGCTCGACCGACGCCGACGACGTTACCTTCTTGCTGTTCACGCTGTGGCTTTCCGTGCCGCTCGATGCGACGTTGACGCCCTGGATCGTGATCGTGCCGTCGCTCTTCATCACGATGCTGGACATCCCGCAGACGAGCGAAAGCTGATCGCCGGCGTTGACGGTGACCTGATGCTGCACGTTCGTCGTATGGTTCGCACCGACGTTGACGGTGTGTTCGCCGCCGACCGTGTGCGTATGGGCTTTGGCGATCGTCGAGGTCCGCGTGCCGATCTCCTCGGTATGCGCCGACGCAACCAGCGTCTTCATGTCCTGCGACGTCGTCTGATACATCTGTCCGACGTTCAGCGTCTTGCCTTCGCCAATCGTTTCGGTCTTGGCATGCGTGACCGACTCCGTGTGGCTGCCGCCGATCGTCGCCTCACGATCCGACGCGATCGTCACGGTTTCCTTCTTCCCGACCGTTCGCGTCCGGTTCCCGCCAACCTCATGCGTTTCATCCACCCCGATCTGCGCGACCCGGTTCTTGCCGATATTCACCGTCTCGTTCTGCCCGACGCTCCTCTGCCGGTTGTTCTTCACCTGCATCGTCTCGTCGTTGCCGACCGTATGCGTGTGATCGTGCCCCACCGACAGCGAATGATCGGCCTCCGTCTCCGCATCGAAGTTCCGTTCCGCATGCATCCAAAGCTGCTCAGCGCCTTTCTTGTCCTCGAACCGGAACGCATTCGCATGCTCGGTCGTTCCACCCGGCGACGATCTCGACAGCAGCCCGCTCTGCGTCGCACTCCCCGGCAGCCCCCAAGGCGGCATCTTCTCGCCGTTATAAACGCGCCCCGTCACGATCGGTTCATCCGGATCGCCGTTCAGGAAATCCACCACGACCTCATCGCCCACACGCGGAATCTGCACGCCCCCGAACCCACCGCCGGCCCAAGGACTCGACACCCGCACCCAGCACGACGAATCCTGGTTGCTTTGCCCGTACCGGTCCCACCGGAATTGCAGCTTCACGCGCCCGTATTGATCGGTCCAGATTTCCTCGCCCGGCGGCCCGACGACGGTCGCCGTCTGCGGCCCGTTGGTGCGCGGCCGCGGCGTCTCACGCGGCGACCGGAACGGCAAACTCGACGGCTGCACGAGCATCATCGTCTGATGCACCACAGCCTTCGCGCCCTGATCGCTCGCATACGCGTTCTCCTGAAAGCGGTACTGACACCGCACGATCAGGTACTCGCGGTTCTGGTCGGCACGCGGACAATGCGCGAGCGTGAACAGATACCCAGGCGCGGCGCCGCGTACGTCGGTATCCGCGCTTGCGCGCTCGTGTTCTGCCTGCTGTTCCTCGAGCCTTACGCGGCTGTAATGCGCGCCGGGCGCATCGTCGCGATAACCACCCGGCCATTCGAACGACGCAAAACTGTCGTGATCGTGTCCGCGCGGATCGACCTTCTGCGCCGAAAGATCGGCGCGCGGCTTCGTATAGTCGTAGTCGCTGGTCTGGTGCTTGCCGACGCTCACCTCCTGCGCAGGCAGCCAGCCATCGATGTGCTCCTCGTCGGCAATCGCGGTGCGGTCGCGCGCGATGTACGGAATCGTTTCATAGCCGGGCAGCGCCGTGTGCGACGACATCGCGTCGCTCAGCATCAGCGTATGCGTATCCTCCGCATGCCGGAACCAGTAATAGACGCCCTCGAACTCCATCAGCCGCGACACGAACGCGGCATCCGTTTCGTTGTACTGCACGCAGTACTCGCGCGGCACATACGATTCGGCGAGGTGGTTCTCGATCGGAAAGCCGTACGTCGACAGCACCTCCTGCACGATCTCGGGTACGGTCTTGTTCTGGAAGATCCGGCAATCGGAGCGGCGCGTCGCGAGCCACAGCCACGGGCGCACGACCAGCTCGTAGCCGTAGTACCGCTCGGCACGCCGGCCGGCAAGCGATGCGCGCGCAACGATGCCGTTCAGGTAGCGCGTCGACTGGTCCTGCTGTTCGATGCGGACCGTCACGGCCTTGCCGAGCATGTCCTTCAGCGACAGGCTATGACTGTCCGCAAGCGCCTCGATCCGGAATTCGAACAGCCGGCCGAGTTCGTCGCTGCCGTCGAGCGTGTGGAATTTCAGGTCGTCGCCGTGCGGGCTGTCGAGAGTGAAGACGCGATTCACGTCGTTGCCTCCTCGTCGAACCGGTAAGCGAATTCACCATCGGCCGCGCTCACCTCGATCGACGCCAGCGTGCGGCCTTCGAGCGTGGCCTGCAGGATCGCGCGGCTGATGCGCGGCATCACGGTGTGCGTGAGGATCGCGTCGACCATCCGGCCACCGGATTCGATCGTCCGGCACCGCTCGACGATCAGCGCGGTCGCCGTGTCGGTGCAGCGCAGCCGGATGCCGTGATGCGCGTCGATTCGCTTCTCGATCCGCCGCAACTGCAACGCGACGATCCGCGCGAGCGTCGCATCGGTGAGCGGGTAATACGGCACGACGGTCAACCGACCGAGCAGCGCGGCCGGGAACACGTCGAGCAGCGGCGCGCGCAGCGCATCGGCGAGCGTCTGCGCGTCGGGCAGGCGCTCGGGGTCGCGGCAGAGCTGCATCACGCGATCGGCGCCGACGTTCGACGTCAGCAGTATCACGGTATGCCGGAAATCGATGTCGCGCCCCTCGCCGTCCTCCATCCAGCCCTTGTCGAATACCTGGAAGAAAATCTCGTGCACGTCGCGGTGCGCCTTCTCGATCTCGTCGAGCAGCACGACGCTGTAAGGCCGGCGGCGCACGGCTTCGGTGAGTACGCCGCCCTGCCCGTAGCCGACATAACCGGGCGGCGCACCCTTCAGCGTCGACACGGTATGCGCTTCCTGGAACTCGCTCATGTTGATCGTGATCGCGTTGTGCTCGCCGCCGTACAGCGTGTCGGCCAGCGCGAGCGCGGTCTCGGTCTTGCCGACGCCGGACGGGCCGCACAGCAGGAACACGCCGTGCGGCTTGGTCGGATCGTCGAGCTTCGCGCGCGCGGTCTGGATCCGCTGCGCGATCAGATCGACCGCATGCCGCTGGCCGACGACGCGTTCGCCGAGCGTATCGGCGAGCTTCAGCACGGCCTGCGTCTCGTCGCGCACCATCCGGCCGAGCGGAATGCCGGTCCAGTCGGCGACCACGGCCGCCACCGCGTGCGTGTCGACGGCGGGCAGCACGAGCGGCGCATCGCCCTGCACGTCGGCCAGCGCCTGTTGCGCGGTCGCGAGGTGCGCCTGGATTTCGGCGCGCGTGGCGGCATCGAGTTCGCGCGACGGATCGTCGTCGAGCAACGCGGCGCGTGATTCGACGATCGCCGCCAATGCGTTGCGTTCGGTTTGCCAGCGCACGTCGAGCTGGTCGAGTTCCGCCTGCGCGGCCGCAATGTCGGTGTCGATCGCGTCGCGCCGCTCGGCATCACCGGTGCCGAGCGCGCACTCGCGCCCGATCCGCTCCTGTTCGACACGCAGGCTGTCGATGCCGCGGCGCGCGTCCTCGATCGGCGCGGGCACCGCGTGCTGGCTGACGGCGACGCGCGCGCAGGCCGTATCGAGCAGGCTGATCGCCTTGTCCGGCAACTGCCGGGCGGGGATGTACCGGTGCGACAGCGTGACGGCGGCCTGCAGCGCGTCGTCGAGCACGAGCACGCGGTGATGGGCCTCGAGCTTCGCGGCGAGGCCGCGCAGCATCGTCAGCGCGGCCTCTTCTTCCGGCTCGAGTACGTGCACGAGCTGGAAGCGCCGCGTCAACGCGGGGTCCTTCTCGATGTACTGCTTGTACTCGGACCACGTGGTCGCGCCGACCGTGCGTAGCAGGCCGCGCGCGAGCGCGGGCTTCAGCAGGTTCGCGGCGTCGCCGGTGCCGGCCGCCCCGCCCGCGCCGACGAGCGTATGCACTTCATCGATGAACAGGATCGCCGGCCGCTCGGACGACATCGCTTCGTCGATCACGCCGCGCAGCCGGCTCTCGAACTCGCCCTTCACGCTGGCGCCGGCCTGCAGCAGCCCGATGTCGAGCAGGTACAGCGCGACGTCGCGCAGCGACGGCGGTACGTCGCCGGCGGCGATCCGCAGCGCGAAGCCTTCCGCGACGGCTGTCTTGCCGACACCGGCCTCGCCGACCAGCAGCGGGTTGTTCTGGCGGCGCCGCAGCAGGATGTCGACGATCTGGCGAATCTCGGCGTCGCGCCCGACGACGGGATCGATCTCGCCGGCCCGCGCGCGCTCGGTCAGGTCGACGGCGAAGCGCGCGAGCGCCGAGCCGTCGGCGGGCGCGGCGCGCAACGCGTCGCCCTTCGATGCCTGTGCGGCCGGTTGCGCCTCGGGCGAGCCGGCGACGATCGATTCGAGTTCGTCGGCGAGCACGTCAGGCACGATGCGCTCGAATTCGCGCGTGATCGAAATCAGCACGTTGCGCAACTGCGGCGTCTTCAGGATCGCGAGCAACAGCACCGCGCCGCGAATCCGTGTCGCGTCGTACTTCAGCGTCGCATAGACCCACGCGCGTTCGACCGCGTCGTCGATGTGCACGGACAGGTCCGACACCGAGCCCGCGCCACGCGGCAGCCGGTCGAGCGCGGTGACCAGCGCGCGGTCGATCACATCCGTGTCGATGTCGAAGCGGCGCAGCACGCGCTGCAGGTCGCCGTCGGGCCGCTGCAGCATCTGCTTGAACCAGTGCGCGAGCTCGACGTACGGATTGCCGCGCAGCCGGCAGAACCCGGTCGCCTGCTCGAGCGTCTCGTAGAGGAACGGATTCAGTTTTCCGAACAGGTTGACGCGGCCGATATCGGACATGACGGCTCCCGTTTAGGCGGTTTCGCGATGAAGGGGGGCACCGCCACGCCGCACGTCGTAGCGGACGACGAGGTCGCGCGCGGGGCCCGGTTCGAGACGCTGCCCGAGCCACGCGGTGCGGCCGATCTCCTGCGGCGCGCCGAGCGCGATCGCCGGCACCGCGTCGGCGGCCAGTTCGAGCTGCACGTCCCAGTCGAACTCGATGCCGACGTATTCGCGCACCCATTGCGCGAGCTGCCGCGCGTGCGGCCCGCCCGGCAGGAAGCCGCGGTAGGCGTCGAGCGACAGCGGGCCGAGCACGATCCGGAAACGCGACTGCGCATCGCGCACCGCGACGCCGAGCGCGACGGCGCCGACACGCAACGTCGGCCGCGTCGCGCGGATCGTGCAGCGCTGCGAGCGTTCGATCGCGACCCACTGCGGCACGTGCTCGACGATGCGCGCATCGACGCCGAAATGCCGGCGCAGGATCTGCACGAGCCCTTCCGGGTTGCGTGTGTGCCGCACGAGATGGCCCGCATGGAAATAGCGTGCATGCGGCGCGAGCGTGTCGGTGTCTGTCGGCGTGGTCGGCGTGTCGCCATGCGACGACCGCCCGATCAGGCTCGCGATATAGCCGTCGAACCGTGCGCGTTCCGGGCGATCGAGGCTCACCGTCGGCTGCGCGTCGGCCCACGCGCGGTAGAACAGCAGGATCAGCCGGTGATGGAACAGGTCCGCGAACGCGGCGAACGTCGGGTCGTCGTGCTGGGCCGCGCGCTCGTGCGCGTATTCGGTCAGGTGCGTCGGCAGCGGCCCGTTCGGCCCGAACAACCCGAAACCGTGGATCGCGATACGCGGCGGCGCGGTGCCGTTCTCGTGCACGCCGGCCAGCATCGACGCCGCGAATGCGAGCGACGGCTGCTGCCCGAGCCGCACCGGCTCGTCGCGCGGTCGCGCGGCATGGCCGAGCGGCGCGCGGCCGGGCGACAGCGCGTCGAGCCAGCGCAGCGCCTGGAACAGGTCGTAGCCGTGCGGCGCGGCCCGCAGCCGTGCCCACCACGCGTCGCGGCGTGCGGCTTCGGCGGCCGGCCGAGTGCCGGGCGACGTATCGCGTTTCATATCGCAGGCCGCCTGCCGATGCGCGCGGGCCAGCGTGCGAGCGTGCCGCGCTGCGCGCTGGTCAGCACGCATTCGGCGAACGCGTTGATCGACACATGGCGCGCGAAGAACTGTTCGAGCACCGCGCCGAGCAGGAACGGGCTGTCGCCGGAGAACGCATGGTCGTCGACGGTCACGTCGACCTGCACGCCGCGCCCGAACATCAGCGGCCCGAGCGCCGGCAGCCGGCGGAACACCGGCGAGAACGCGACGCGCTGTACGCCGTCGATCTGCCGACGCATCGCGGCATCGGCCGGGTCGGCATGCAGGCCGAGCAGTTCGCGCAGCGCATGCGCGCCTTCGTCGTCGTCGAGATCGGTCAGCGTGTGGCGCGCGAGGCCGAGATGGCGGATCAATCGCCAGGCCGTCTGCGCATCGGCGATCGGCGGGCGCGGCCGCGACGGGCCGCGGATCGCGACGATGCGCTCGACCGGGGCCGACACGCGCAGCGTGAACGTGTTCGCGTCGCCGGGCGGCTGCAGCAGCACGAGATCGCGGTTCGTGCACAGCGTATCGGCCGCCAGGTAGCGCATCGTCTCGTCGTAAGGCGCGCACTGGCTGTCGACCAGCGACACGTAGGTCTCGCTGCCGACGTAGCCGGTGCGCGTGCCGTTCGCGCGTGCCTGCGCGGACACCAGCCGCGGCTCGCGCCACACCGTGTAGTACGCGCCGTGGTTGCCGTCGTCGCCGGCGAACGACGCGTGAAACGGCCGGAATTCGCGCGACTGGCCGTCGTCGCGCTGCTCGCTTGCGAGCCGCTGCACCGCATAGACCTCGTAGTCGAGCGGCCGGCTGCGGTCGACGACGACATGATGCTCGCGCGCACCCGGCTGCAGCGGAATCCGATCGGCGCGGCGCGCGAACAGGTTCACGGCCGGCGTGCAGTTCAGCGCGAGATGGCGCACGTCGACGGCCGCTTCGAGCGCCGCGTCGTGGCGATCGAACAGCACGGTCAGCTCGCACTCGTCGCCGGTCGCGCGCGCCAGCGCGGCACGCAGCCCGCCGATGCCGAAGAACAGGAAGCGCGCCGGAAACGCGAAGTACTCGCGCAGCAGCCGGTAGCCGTGGAAGCTGCGGCCGTCATCGGGCAGGATCGCCTGCGCCGGATCGAAACCCTCGTGGACGATCGCGTCGGCGTCGAGCGTATGCAGCCAGCGCGGCGGCTGCGCCGGGTCGTGACACACGACGCCGAGCGCATGCGCGGCGATCAGTTCGAGCAGGTGCAGCGCGTCGCGCTCGGGGCCCGCGAGATGGAACGTCAGCCGGTCGAGCGGCAACTGCGATAGTTTGGCGCCGCCGCGCGCCTTCAGCCGGATGCGCAGCGCGGCGCGCACGTCCTGTCGCGCCGCGACGGCGCCGCGCGGCAGCCACGACGGCGCGCCGGTGACGGTCGCATCGGTCAGTTCGAGCGGCCACAGTGTCAGGTCGTGCGCGGTACGGAATTCGCACGCGGTCTGCTCGGACGCCGCCGGTCGCGCGCGCAGCGCGGTGCCGGCCGGCAGCCGCCAGCCCTGCGCAAGGCTGCCTTCGTTCATCAGCGGCGCGAACCGGACGATCGCCATCGACGGCAGCGGCGCGATATAGCCGGGATACACGGCATCGAGCAGCGCCTGCGTGAAGCGCGGGAATTCTGCGTCCATCTTCAGCTGCACGCGTGCGGTGAGGAAGCTGAAGCCCTCGAGCAGCCGCTCGACGTACGGGTCGGGCGGCCCCGATTCGTGCAGCCGCAGCCGCGCGGCGACCTTCGGGAACTGCTGCGCGAATTCGCCGCCGAGCTCGCGCAGGTACGCGAGTTCGCGGTTGTAGTAGTCCAGCAGGCGCGTATCCATCGCGTCAGGCCCCCGCCACGGATTGCAGCGACATCGCGCCCGTTTCCAGATCGAGGTCGGAGCGCAGCACGAATTCGAGCGGATGCGGGATCGACCACAGCGTGCCGCGGATCTCGAATAGCAGCACGTTGTGGCGCCGTTCGCCGGCCCGGCCGCCCGGCGCGTCGAGCACGCTGCGCACCTCGACGCTGTCGGATGCGATGCGCGGCTCGAAGCGCACGATCGCGTCGCGGATCGACGCCTCGACCGACATCCGCTCGACGCCCGACATCGGCTTGCCGACGAGCGGCCGCATCCCGTAGTTGAGCACCGACGCCTGCGCGTGCGCGAACGCCGACCAGTCGACGAAACCGTCCTCGGCGTTGCGCGTGTTGAGCAGCCACGCGAGATCGCGCAGCACGGCGGCGCGCAGTCGCTCGGTGCCGATCCATTGCGCGCCGGGCGCTTCGGTTGCGCGCTGCGGCGCATCGTCGGTGAGGCGGTCGAGCAAGGCGGGCTGCAGCCGGTCGCGCAGGCTGCCTTCCCGGGCCTCGCGTCCGTCGCGGGTTCGCGGGTCGTCCATCGTCGTCTCCGTGCCTGCCCGGCCCGTCACATCTCGGTGTTTTCCTTGATGTTCCAGCCGACCGTCACTTCGGCGCCCTTGCCGCCGTTGTCGTTCTGCTGCCAGTACTGCTTCTTCACCTTCGCGGCCTGGAAGCCGTAATGCATCATCAGCCGGTCCGCGACGTCGCCCGGATCGACGCCCGCCACCTGCGCGGACGTGACGAGCACCTCCTGCAGCGTCACGCGCATGAACTCGACCTGCGTGCCGCCCGTCTTGCACGCGGAAATCTCGACCGACGAAAGGTGCTTGCCGTTCGCGCAGTTCTTGATGATCGCGGGTGCGCCCTTGTCCATGTACGCGGCGACGACGAGATCGTTGAAGCTCGCCTTGCCTGCATTGCCGCCGCTGCCGCTCGCCATCGCGCCCGGCTGGCTCGCGCCCCACGTAAACGACTGGATGTCGGTCCAGCCCTTGTGCTGCGCGTCCGCCGATTCGCCGGTCACGCCGTCCACCTTCATAAACATTGCCACGCCCATTGCCGTCTCCGTTTCGGTTCGAGGTCAGATTGAATGCCGTGTTGAATGCCGCTTTCCGCTCATTTTTCAGCTCATTCGTTCGCCGCCTTCGCGGTCGGCAGCCGCGAGATCAGCCGCAGCGACACGGTGAGCCCTTCGAGCTGGTAGTGCGGCCGCAGGAAGAATTTCGACGTGTAGTAGCCGGGGTTGTCCTCGACCTCGTCGACGACCACCTGCGCGGCCGCGAGCGGCTTGCGCGCCTTGGTTTCCTGCGACGAGTTCACGGGGTCGCCGTCGACGTAGTTCATGATCCAGTCGTTCAGCCAGCGCTCCATGTCGTCGCGCTCGCGGAACGAGCCGATCTTGTCGCGCACGATGCACTTCAGGTAGTGCGCGAAGCGGCAGCACGCGAACAGGTACGGCAGGCGGCCGGACAGCCGTGCGTTCGCGGTCGCGTCGGGATCGTGGTATTCGGCCGGCTGGTACAGCGACTGCGCGCCGATGAATGCCGCGAAATCCGAGTTCTTCCGGTGTACGAACGGCATGAAGCCGTTCTTCGCGAGCTCGGCCTCGCGGCGGTCGCTGATCGCGATTTCGGTCGGGCACTTCTGGTCGACGCCGCCGTCGTCGGTCGGGAACGTATGGCTCGGCAGCCCTTCGACCGCCCCGCCCGATTCGACGCCGCGGATCGACGAGCACCAGCCGTACTGCTTGAACGAGCGGTTGATGTTCGCGGCCATCGCGTATGCCGAGTTTGCCCACGTGTAGCGGGCGTGGTTCGCGGCGTCCGTATCTTCCTCGAAGTCGAATTCGTCGACCGGATTGGTGCGCGCGCCGTACGGCAGCCGCGCGAGAAACCGCGGCATCGCGAGGCCGACGTAGCGCGAATCCTCCGACTGCCGCAGGCTGCGCCACGCCGCGTATTCGGTGTTCTGGAAGATCTTCGTCAGGTCGCGCGGGTTCGACAGCTCCTGCCACGAATCCATCTGCATCAGCTCCGGCGACGCGCCGGCGATGAACGGCGCGTGCGCGGCCGCCGCGATCTTCGACAGCTCGCCGAGCATCTCGACGTCGGGCGGGCTGTGGTTGAAATGGAAATCGCCGACCAGGCAGCCGAACGGCTCGCCGCCGAACTGCCCGTATTCCTCCTCGTAGATTTTGCGGAACAGCGGGCTTTGATCCCACGCGACACCCTTGTAGCGCTTCAGCATCCGCGCGACCTCGTTGCGCGACGCCGGCAGCGCCTTGATCTTCAGCAGCTCGTCGGTCTCGGTATGCGTGACGAGGTAATGCAGGCCGCGCCACGCGCCTTCGAGCGTCTGGAACTCCTCGTGATGCAGGATCTGGTTGATCTGGTCGGACAGCTTCCGGTCGATCTCCGCGATGATCTGCTTCACGCTGCCGTACGCGTCGGTCGTCATGCCGACCGTATGTTCGAGCGCCTGCTGCGCGAGCGTACGCACCGCGCGCTCCACCGATTCGCGCGCCTCGGCCGTCTTCGGCTTGAATTCCTTTTGCAGCAGCGCGGCGAACTCGTCGTGCGCGACGGCCGGCTGCGCGGCGTCGCGTGTGTCGGCGCGGGTTTGGACGGGGTCATTCATCGCGGGCCTCCGGTTGGGTCGCATCGCCGCGCTGCGCGGATTCGTGCGGATTGCGCACGAGCGTCTTCAGCAGGTCGGGATCGTTGATCGCGCGCTCGATCAGTTGTTCGGCGCCGTGCTTGCCGTCCATGTACGACAGCAGGTTCGACAGCTCGGTGCGCGCTTCCAGCAGCCGGCGCAGCGCGTCGACATTGCGCGCGATCGCGGCCGGCGAGAAATCGTCGATCTGCTCGAACGTCATATCGACGTTGAGCATCCCTTCGCCCGTCAGCGTGTTCGGCACCTGGAACGCGACGCGCGGCGCGACCGACTTCATCCGCTCGTCGAAGTTGTCGACGTCGATCTCGAGGAACTTGCGCTCCGGCAGGTCCGGCAGCGGCTCGGCGCGCTTGCCCGCCAGGTCCGAAATCACGCCCATCACGAACGGCAGCTGCACCTTGCGCTCGGCGCCGTAGGTTTCGACGTCGTACTCGATCTGCACGCGCGGTGCCCGATTGCGCGCGATGAACTTCTGTCCGCTGCCCGCTGCCTTGGTTCTGTCAGTCATCGTCCACTCCTTCACGTCGATCAGGTTGCGCGGTACGTTGCCGCCGCCCGCGTGGCGGCTTCCCTCGTTCGGTTCATTCGCTTCGCTCGCCGCTCAGCAGGTCCAGCTTCGGCAGGCTCTCCGGCGCGAGATCGCGGATGATTTCGTAGAAGTCGAGCGCGAGCAGCCGCTGCGCGCGCCGCAGCAGCAGCGGCGCCGGATGGCTCGGCTCGTGCAGCTCGAAATAGCGGCACATCTTGTCGAGGCCGAGCCGTACGTCGTCGCGGCTCGTTAGCTCGGCATCGCGCCATGCATGCGCGTTCGGCATCGCAGCGGGCGCGGCCGGCACGGTGCCGGCCTGCGATGCGTCACCGGATGCGGCCTGCGGCGTGGAGTTCGCTCCGTCCGACGCGCCCGGCTGCGATTCGGGCACCGGCACTTCGCGCATGATCCTCTGCAACGCCTTCTCCGCATCGCCCGCATCGGGTGCCCACTCGCGGCCGAGCTTGTCGATCACGCACGCGCGGATCGTGTCCAGCGCTTGCAACGCGGCGCGCGCAGCGTCGAGCGGCGTCGTGCCGTCGCCGCGCACGGCCGACAGCACTGCAATCAGGCTTGCGCGGCCGCCGGCTTCGTCGCGGCCGTCGAGCAGCCGTTCGGCATCGCGCACGCTCGGGCCGCCGTCGAACAGCGGCTGGCGGCGCGCCGCACGTGCGCAGTCGTGCGCGCCGGCCACGTCGGCGAGCGCGTTCATCCGCGGTGTCGGGTCCGGTTCGCCGTCGGCGTCGAGCCTTGGATGCAGGTCGTCCCACCGGCGCTCGAGCAGGTTCGCGACGACCGCGAGCGCGTCCGCATAGCCGGGCAGGCCGTGTTGCTCGATCCAGCTGCGCGCGAGGTGCGCAACGACGCGCAGGTCCTTCGTGCGTGCGGACAGCGCAAGCGCCAGCCGCTCGACCGCGCCCCAGTCGGGCGCCTCGGCCGGGATCACGGTGTCGCCGTACTGCTGCTCGGCGTGCGGCGTCGCGCGCTCCTGCAACTGCAGGAACTCGGCGTCGTATTCGAGATTCGCGCCGCACGGCGCATCGGACGCGACGTCCGCGAGCAGCCGGCCGATCAGGTCGGCGCGCGGCGACGCCCACGGTACGCCGGGCGGCCCCGGGGAAAGCGCGGCGGCGGCCAGCGCCGCCTGGCTGATGTCATTCGAATGCATAGTCGATATTGATCGGTTTGCTGCCGAAATCGACCGCAACGGTGCGGTGCAACGGCGGCAGCGAGCCGTTGCGGATCTCGATCTGGTAGACGCCCGGCGTCAGCGACACGGAGCGCAGCGGCGGGCTCGCGCCGCGCCGCGCGCCGTTCACGTACACGTCGCCCCACGGCCGCACGTTGAAGCGCACCTGGACGGTTTCCTGCGTCTTCGGCGGACGCTGTTCGGCAGGCAGCACGTTCACGGCAGCGACGGCCGTATCGGCTTCCGACGGCGGCTTCGGCGCCGGGGCCGGCGTCGTCGCCGGTGATGCGGCCGCTGCCGACGGCGGCACGCTGACGACGCGCTCCGACGTGTCGAGGCTGCCGGCGGGCGCGATGGTAGAACTGGAGCCGGATTGCGACGGGGCCGGGTTCGTGACGGTGGTCGCGACCTGCGGTGTGGTTGCGGCGGCGTCTACGGCCGGTGTGCTGGCCGGCGCGACGGCAACGGGCGGCGGCGGGACCTGAGCCGACGATCCGGCCGGCAGGCTCGACGGCGGCACGACGATCGGCGTCGGTCCGTGCTGGGCCAGCGTGGTGTCCGGGGTGCTGGCGGGCGACGACGTGCCGGCCTGCGGCTGGCTCGCGCCCGGTGCGGCCTCGTCGGCGATGCGCGCGGGACGCGACAGATAGGTCGCGGCGAGGCCGACGGCGATCAGCGCGACGAGCGCTCCGCCGACGTAGGCCGGTATGCGGCGGCGGGATCCTGCGAGTAAGTGGCTGCGTTGGGTGCCGGACGGCGCGGATGCCCGGCTCGATGCCGATGCAGCGGGATGCGGTGCGGTCGTATCGTCGGCGCCGGCAGTCGCATACGCGTTCCCGTTCGTGTTCCCGGAATCCGCTGCACGCGTGGATCGTGTATCTGCTTCGTGGTGCGTATCGGTTCCGGCAGGGGCCGGCTCCGTTGCACGCTTGGCGTTTCCGTTCGGCGCACCGGATTCGACCGGCTTCGCCGCGGGCTGCGAAGCATGCGAGGCCGACGATGCCGGCGCGCCCGTTGCCGCAATCGCGGCGCCCTGCGCAGCGGTCTTCGACGTTGAAGGCGCACCCACCCCCGGCTTGGCACCGAACACGGCAGATGAAGCAGGTGCGGTGTCCGTCGGTGTCGACATACCGTCCTGACGCTCAGGCGTCGACGACTGCACATCCGACACAGCCTTGCCCGAAGCCGTCCCGCCCGCGCCAATCGCAGCAGCACCAGCAGCAGCCGACGCGATGCCCGCCGCAGCGGAACCCACCGAAGCCTCCGTCTTCCCTTCCCCGCCGCTGCCCGCGTCCCCCACCGGCGGCACGACCGCCGCGCCATACCCGGCGCCCGTCCGGTCGAAGTCCCGCAACCCGAGTTCCGCCGCGAACGCCGCGACCGATTCCGGCCGATCCGGAATCCGCAGCTGCAGCGCATGATCGACGGCCGCGAGAAACGCCGGGCTGTACACCTCGCCGGCCGGCAACTCGCGCGACGCGAGCGGCCGGTACGTGTCCTTGATGCTGCGCACGACGGCCGCGGGCGGCAGTTCGCCGGTAATCATCGCGTGCATCACCGCGCCGAGCGCATAGAGATCGGTCCACGGCCCCTGGCTGAACGCGGGATCGTCGGTGTACTGCTCGATCGGCGCGTAACCGGGCTTGATCATCATCGCGCCGTCGTCGACGAGATCGCCGATCCGTTTGCGCGCCGCGCCGAAGTCGAGCAGGATCGCGCTGCCGTTCGGGCGGATCAGCACGTTGTCGAGCGCCACGTCGCGATGGAAGCACTGCGCGCGATGCAGCGTGTCGAGCGCGCCGAGCAGCGCGCCGACGATGTTGCGCAGTTGCGTCTCGCTGATCCGCATGCCGCCGTCGAGCAGCTGCTTGAGCGTGCGCCCCTCGTAGAACGGCATCACCATGTACGCGGTACCGTGGCTTTCCCAGAAGTGCAGGACCTTGACGAGCCCCGGATGATCGAATTGCGCGAGCAGGCGCGCCTCGTTGAGGAACGCGCCGCGCCCCGCGTCGAACGCCTGCGCGAACCGCTCGGAACGCAGCGACACCGTATAGTCGCCGCCGCGCGTCGCGAGCATCGACGGCATGTACTCCTTGATCGCGACCGCGCGCCGCAACGTGCGGTCGAACGCGCGATAGACGATCCCGAAACCGCCGATCCCCAGCACCTCGTCGAGCTGCAGTTCACCGAGGCGATGGCCGAGCGGCAGCGGCCGCACCGTGAATTCGGATGCGTCGCCGCGTGTCGCCGTGTCGTACTCGTTGTCTCTCGATCCAGCGTCCTTCATGTCCACCTCATGAAACCGTGTGTCTTCTGCCCGCCGCGCTTCAGCCGGGCTGCTGACCGCCGCCGAACAGCGTCAGGAACAGCGCGTTGTCGGGCGTGCCCGTATGCGCATGCGTGCGCAGCGGCGATCCGTCGGCGCGGTTGGTCCACCAGAAGCTGGTGCCGCCGTGCGGATCGAAATAGCCGGACAGCCCCGGCCACGCGGCCGGCGCCGGCTGCTCCGGCAGCGCGGCCGGCATGCCGTCGACGCGTTCCGCGTACCTGCCGCCGCCCGGCACGAGCCGCACGCGTTCCAGCGTCCGTTCGAGATCGCCCGGCGCGCGCGCATGGCGGATCGCGTCGAGCAGCGCATGGCCGACCTGCCAGTAGAACGCGTCGGCGGCGTCCGGCAACCCGTTCCAGTAATCGGCCGCACGCATCGGCAGCGTGACGATCACCGGGTAGTAGCGCCCCACGCGGTCGCAGCTCGGCGCGAGGCAGCCCGGCTGCACGCACGACGCACCGGCGCCCGTCGGGATCAGGAAATTCCAGACCGGCGCGACCGTGTAATGGCGTTCGATCTCGTCCGCGCCGCGCTGGCGCATCGCGGCCATCCCCTGCTGGAGCCAGCGTTCCCACCAGAGCGCGAGCGCATGCGGCAGCCGGCTGTTCACGAAGTCACCGGCGCCGGGAATCTTCCCGTACCAGGCCGGCGCGTCGCCGGCCGTGCTCGTGAGCGGCGGTGTGGGGCTCATTGCTTCGGAGGGCATGTAAAGGACTCCATCTGGGCCAGCCTGAACGGGTTGCGGACGCTGCCCGCATTCACCTGCAGCACGATCGGTTTGCCGTCGACCGTGAAGCGCGCAATCATCTGGTCCGAGCCGTGCCCGGCCGATACCGCCGCGCGGTCGAACAGCCGGTGCAGCGCCCACGGCCCGCCGGTCGTGAAACCGTCGGTCGCGCCGGCCTGCGCCGACACCTGCAGCCGCACCTGGTTGCTGCCGCGCGGGCCCGGCCAGTCCACCGCGCTCTGCACGAGCGGGCCGTGCGCGTAGCGGACGATCTGCCCGTCGACGTCGAGCACCATCTCCGTGATCGACGGGTCCATTTCGAGCGGCTGGATCTGCACCTTCAACTGCGCGGTGCGCGCCCCGCCGCCGAAATACGCGTCGCGGATCACCGCAGCCTTCTCGAACGACGCGAGCATCGCGGCCGCCGACGGATCGGCGTCCGCATTGCGGTTCGCGAAGCGCCATGGGTGCGACGTCGTATCGACGATCGACTGCAGGTTCTTCTGGAAGAAATCGTCCATCAGCCCGCCCGGCGCGAACATCTGCGCGAAATCCGCCGGCGCGACGTCGCGCGACGATCCGCGCGCGAACGGATAGCGGCCCGCGATCGCCTGCCGGCAGAAGTCGCCGACATTCGCGCCGGCCCGCAGCGCGACGCTGCGCTGCTCGACGGTCGCGACGCTGCCGTTCGCGACGTTCGACAGGTCGTCGAGCACTTCGCGGAACGGCGTCGGCAGGCGGCCGGCCTGCGCGCGCAGCCGCGCGGGCGCGTCGGACGGCGGCGGTTGCGCGCCGCTGCGCAGCGCGTCGTCGGTGGCCGTCAGGTACGTGTACAGCGCGTCGATCGACTTCAGCACCGCGTCGAATCCCTGCGCCTGGTCGCCGCTGCCCGGCGCGAACGCGCGCAAGCCGGCGAAGTGGCTGTCGACGATCTGCTCGGGGCTCGCGGGCACCGCCGCGGACGGATTCGCGTCGCTGGCCTGGCCCGCGAAGATCTGCGACAGCGAACTGCGCGCCTCGTCGACCTTGTCCTGCGCACGCGCCGCGAAATTGCGCGCCCCGCCCGGCGCATCGCCGAGCGCCGTGTCGCGCGCGAGCGCGACCATCAGCCGCGTGAGCGGCGAATCGGCCGACGACAGCGCGCGCGCCACCTGGATGCTCTGCGCGAGCGTCGCCGTGCGTTGCAGCTTGATGTCCGCGAGATAGTCGTCCCAGATCTTCAGGTAGTCGTTCAGGTAGAGCTGGCGGATATCGCGCGCCCACGCGGCCGCGTCGTTCGGCCCGGGGATCTCCGACAATCCGAGGTTCAGCACCCACACTTCCTCGCGCCCGTACGCTTCGACCTCGCCGGCCAGGCGCGGCGCGAACACGTTGCGGTAGCCGTTGCGCGTATAGAGGCCCGGCACGCTTTCCGACAGCGGCTTGCCGCCCTGGCGCCGGAACACCAGCGATGCGTCGGGGCCGACCGCGCGCGCGACGCTGAAGTCGAACGCGGACGTCGCCGGGCGCAGCGTGCGCGTGAGCTGCCGGTACAGCCGCTGCGAGAACGGCACCTGCCGCAGCCGGTCGCGCACGTCGGCCACGAGCCGCTCGTTCATCGGATACGGCGATACCGCGACGCGGTTGCCGAACAGCGCGGCGAGATGCGCGCGCAGCGCCGACCGTTCGGCCGGCGAGAAATCCGGTGGCAGCGAGCGCTCCATCTCCAGATCGACGACGGCCTGCACGAACGCGGGATCGTAGTGCGCGCTGTCGTACAGCATCAGGTACGCCTTCAGCGCCGCATACGCGTAGTCGGTTTCGTCGGGCCGCGCGTCGCGCAGCGCGGCCTCCATCCGGCTCGCGGCGATCGGCAGCAGCACGTCGTCGAGCGCGCGCCGGTACACGGCATCGACGGCCTCGTCGATCTTCTCGCCCTGGAACAGCCCCCACCGATATGCGAGCGGCGGATGCTGCAGGTCGACGCCGCCCGCATTCGCGAGCCCGCCGAGCGCATCGAGCACGGGCAGCAGCCGCGCGATGTCGGCCGCGTCGGAGAACTTCGCGCCGGCGATCCGTGAATCGACGGCCGGCACGCGCGCGGCGATCTGGTCCAGATACGCGCGATTGTTCGAATAGCTGCGCAGCCACGCGGCCAGCACGGCCACGCATGCGAGCGCGAGCAGCGCGTAGCCGGCGATCCGCAGCACGCGCCGCTTCTGATGCCAGCGCAGGTCGCTGCCGGCGAGCGCGGCTTCGCGGAAGATGTGCTCCTGCAGCAGCGACTTCAGGAAGAAACTGCGCCCGGTCGAGCCGACCTGCGCGACCGGCGGCACGCCCTCGATCTTCAGGAAGCGCTTGATGCCGCTCATCACGCGATCGAACGCGGTGCCCTCCTGCGTGCCGCTCGTCAGGTAGACGCCGCGCAGCATCGGCATCGGCTCGAAGCTCGATACGGAAAACACCTCGGCGACGAACTGGCCGAGCATGTCCTGCAGGTCGGCGATCTGCTGCGGCAGCAGGTAGGTCATCTCGCGCTGGCGTGCATCGGTCTGCGCGGCGAGCAGTTCGGGCAGACCGTCGTTCAGCCGCTGGTGCAGCAGCCGGTATTCGCGGTCGAATGCCGCGCGCAGGTCGAAGCCGGGCGCCTCGCTCTGCGCGAGCGGGAACGTGAAGCCCCACACCTGCGCGCATTCCGCGCGGCCGTAGTTGCCGAAATATTCGGCGAAGCCCGCGAGCAGGTCGGCCTTCGTCACGAGCAAGTACACGGGAAAACGGATGCCGAGCTGCGCGCGCAGTTCGAGCAGCCGCTTGCGCAGCACCATCGCATGCTGCGTGCGTTCGGCCTCCGACGCGCCGAGCAGGTCGGCCACGCTGATCGTCAGCATCGCGCCGTTCAGCGGCTGGCGCGTGCGGTATTTCTTCAGCAGGTCGACGAAGCCTTTCCATTCGGCTTCGTCGAGCGCGCGGTTGCCTTCGTGCGTCGTGTAGCGGCCGGCCGTGTCGATCAGCACCGCGTCGTTCGTGAACCACCAGTCGCAGTGCCGCGTGCCGCCCACGCCGCGAATCGCCGCGCGGCCGAACTGCTCGGCGAGCGGAAAGCTGAGCCCGGAATTCACGAGCGCGGTCGTCTTGCCCGAGCCCGGCGCGCCGATGAACACGTACCACGGCAATTGATACAGATACTGGCGCGACATCCGGTCGAACCAGCGCGGCAGGCCCTTGCGCACCGCATCGGCCTGCCCGAAGCGGACCTTCTTCAGCAGCGTTGCGGCTTCGTCGAAACGGCTGCGCAACTCGTCGAGCTGCGCCTTCGCCGGATCGTCGGCGGTGGCCGGCCCCGGCGCGGCCTCGCGCAACTGGTTCAGCAACTGCGCATTGAGGCGGCCCGCGCGCCAGCTTCGCCACGCGACGCGCGCACCCCACGCGGCGAACAGCACCGCGATCGTCAGCCCGCGCGCCCAACCGCTTTCGAGCGGCCGGATCTCGGCGAACGCGAACAGCGGGCCCGCGAGCCACACGAAGCACGCGAGCACGACGAGACCGGCGAAGGTCCAGATCTCCCGCGACGGCAACGGCCGGACGAAACGCGCGACAGCCTGGTTCATGTCAGTTGGCCCCCTGCGTCGCGCCAACGGCGGCGCTGCCGGGCGCCGGCAGCAGCGTGATCTCGACGCGCCGGTTCAGCGCGCGGTTCGCGGGCGAATCGTTCGGCGCGACCGGATCGAGCGTGCCGCGCCCTTCCGCCGCGAGCCGCTCCGGATGGTCGAGCCGCGCGGCGATCATGCTGCGCACGGCTTCGGCGCGTTCGCGCGACAGGTCCCAGTTCGACGCGAAGCGCGCGGTATGCACGGGCGTGTCGTCGGTGTAGCCGGTCGCGCGCACGTTGCCGGGCACCTTGTTCAGCGCGTCGGCGACGCGCGCGAGCACCGGCACGTAGCGGTCGATCACCGAGGTCGAACCGGACTTGAACAGCCCGTCGCCGCGCAGCACGATCACGCTGCGATCGGCGTCGTCGCGCACCGACACGAGGCCGGCCGCGATCTCGGGTGCCAGGAACTTCGCGATGCGCGGCGCCGGCGCCGGGCGCGGCGGCGCCTGCGCGGGCTGCAGCTTCGGCACGTGCAGCGCGTCGATCGACGCGAACAGTCGATCCGAATGCCCGGCAAGCGCGATGCGCAGCCCGACGAACACGCCGAAGCCGATCAGCAGCGCGAGCGCCACGCACACCCACAGCGGCACGGTGAAGCGGCGCGCGACATCGCGCGTGACGACGTCGCGCCAGTGCGGCGACAGCGCGGGATCGAATTCGCCGCGCACGGAGCGGATCGTCTGCGCGAGCTGGCGGCGCAGCGCATCGAGTTGCGCGTGGCCGTTGTCGAGCACGCGATAGCGGCCCTCGAAACCGAGCGCGAGACAGAAATACAGCAACTCGAGCAGGTCGAGATGCTGGCGCGGCTGCTGCGACAGGCGTTCGAGCAGGTGGAAGAACTTCTCGCCGCCCCACGTCTCGTTGTGGAACGACACGAGCAGGCTGTGCGACGACCATACGCTGCCGCCCCACGGCGTCAGCGCGGCCGCTTCATCGAGCGCCGTGCACAGGCAGTAGCGCGCGCCGATGATCGCCTCGGACGGCACGCCGGCTTCCTGCGCGCGCGCCTCGAACTGCCGGATCTCGACGACGAGATGCTCGCGCAGCCACGCCGGGTTCGGATGATGGACGGTCGAGCGGATCTGCGGCACCAGGTTGAGCAACGGGTTCGCGGCCGCGACGAGCGGGTTCGTGCCGCTTGCGGCCCAGCGGCCGGGCCGCGGCTGCGTGGCCGTCGGCCCGGTCGCGCCGGACGCACCGGATGCGGCGGCCGGATGCATGCCGCCCGGATTCGGCGGCACAAAACCGCCCGCGCCTGCGCCGGTGGCGATCGAATCGGAGGAACTATTCATCGCGATGCCCGCCCTCACCCGCGGATCGCCCAGAACTCCATCGAGAGCCCAGGGAATTCGCCGGCGAAATGAAATGCGAGACCGCCGGAGCGCGCCAGTTGCTTCCACAGGTCGCTGCCCTTGTCGATCTCGAAGTACGTATGACCCGCGTGATACGGGATCTGCCGCGGCGCGACCGGCAACTGGCGCATCGTGATGCCCGGCAGTTGCAACTGCACCAGATCGCGGATCCGCTCGACCGGCCCGAGCTTCGCCTGCGCGGGAAAGCGCGCGCGCAGGCTGTCGGCCGGCACGTCCGCGCGCACCGCGAGCACGAAGCCGGCCGTGTCGCGCAGCGCCGGATCGGCCAGTGTCGCGACGCGGATGCCGTTGCCCGCGTCGCGCAGCTCGATCTGGATCGCGTTCTGTTCGAGCACCGTCGACAGCGACCGGCGCAGTTCGGTCATCAGTTCCGCGAAGCTCGTGCGCAGGTCGTCGTGCACGTAGACCGCGAGCGACTGCGGGCGGCGGCCGGCCGCCGTGAACGTGCTCAGGTCGCATGCGAGTTTCAGCCAGTCGCAGAACAGCGCCTCCGGATGCGTCGACACGTGCTGCTGCGCATGCCAGGTCAGCGCGAGATAACGATTCACGAGTTGCAGCAGCAGGAAGTCCGCGACTTCCGACACGCCGCCGCGCCCCGGCTCCGACAGCCGTTCCGCGAGCGCCTCGCTGCGTTGCGTGAGCAGCCCGTGCAACTCGCGCGCATACGCCAGCAACACCGCATCGCGCTGTGCGACGAGCCGCGGCGGAATGTAGCCGTCGTCGACGAGCAGCCGCGCGTCGGTGCGCCGCTCGACGATCCGTGCGACGCCGAGCGCATGCCAGTCGCCGGTCAGCTCGGCTTCGAGCATCAGCCGCACGTTCAGGCGCCCCGTCTGCAGCAGCGCGGGGCCGAGCGCGACCGCGTTCGCGTCGGCCACTTCGTATTCGCGCACGACGTAGCGTGCGACGTCGGCGTTGCCGTTTGCGCCGTTGCCGCCGTTCGCGTTGTTCGCGACGTTTCCGGCGCTTGCTCCTACGCCTACGACTGCACCTGCACCGAACGACACCTCCTCGCCGCCACCGCGCCACAGCGGCAGCGCGAGCACGACGAGCTGGTCCTTCGCGTCGGCCGGCACGTCGAGCGGTTCGGGGAGATCGTCCGGATGGGACAGGTCGAACGGCGTACCGTCGCGCATCACGCCCGACGCGGCGCGCAGCGCGACCTTGCCGAGCGCGAGCTGCTCGCGATCGATTTCCAGCGCATCGAAGCCCCAGTAGAACCCCTGCAGCGGCAGGCAGCGCAGCGCGACGTAGCGTTCCCAGTGCCGTTCGAGCTGCTGGAAATGCTGCGGCCGCAGGAACATCCCCTCGGTCCACACCACGCGCTGGCGGAGGGCCGCGACCGGCGTCGCGGACATCGTCGGTTCGGTCATGGGCGCCCCTGCGCGTCGTTCAGTGCGATGCCGCCGTTCCGGACCGCGATCGACAGCTTCAGCTCGCCCGGCGACGTCTGCCAGAACTTGTAGAGGTTGAGCTGCTTCGCGCGCGGCAGCGGCACCGTCAGCCGCCAGCGGTTCTTTTCGAGCATCCGGTATTCGGCGACGACGCCGATCGCGCCGGCCTCGACGTTGCCGCGATAGTGCAGCGTGCGCGATTCGCCCGGCCGCAGGATCACGCGGTCGGTGCCGAGCAGATCCGCGCCGAGCACGTTCCCGGGCTTGTCCTGCAGCGAGAAGAAATCCGCGCTGTCGAACGCCGACGCCGCGCGAAGCTGGAACACCTTCAGCACGATCGGCGAAGGCTTGCGATTCATGTCAGGGTTGACGTCCGGCGCAACGTCGACCGTGATCGCATACGGCACCGCGGCCGCGTGCTCCGTCGCGCCGCACCCCGGAAACAGCAACACGCATCCCCATACGATGAAACTGCTCGACCGCCATTGCATATTCCACCCTCGCCACCCAATAGCCATCCCCCGGTTTCCGAGTTCGAAACCGATTGATCGGATTAAAAAAGGGACAATTAATTGACCGGTAATTGTGTGGTTGGCATATCCTTCCGCTGAAATTTTTTCCGGAAAATTTTTATCGCAAAAACCGGGGCAAATCATCCTGGGTTTATGAAAGTTGAATTATCGAGATGAAAGGCAATTGAATCGATATTGGTTATTAATCGAAAAAAACTTACCCGGCCGGTTCGCCGTGGCGGCCCGGTTCTATTGCATGGACACCTGTCGGATGGGCGTGGGGCGCAAGCCAGCCGGCCGCCGGGCAAGGGATGCTCGCGACGCTGATGGTGTGCCAGGCTGTTCGTGCCGCCCGAACGGACGGTCCGGTTTTTTGTGCATTGCCGAGCGCTGACAAAACAACTGACGAATCCGAAAAACACAGCGAACTATAGGTCGTTTTCCCAGATTAACAAGTGATGAAATTCGTAGTCTATTTTCAGATTGAAATGGAATCGGATCGTCCAGTTGAAACAAAACGTAACAGCGGCATCGATGCCGATGATTGGCACTAGAATCCAACAGCGCTTGTGCGCCACCTTCCAATTACGCCGAATTTTCATTTCAAAAATGAAAGGCCGTTCATTGCTCGTTATTTTCCTCGGCGCCTTGTTGCTGGGGGTCGGCGGGTGCAGCACGTCCCCGACCCGGTCGGCCGCGCATGCGACGGTCGACAGCGCGCGCGCCGCGTACGCCGCCGGCGACTATGGGCGCACGATCGCGCTGCTGAGCCGCGCGAAGGAGATCGACGGCGCCGACACCGACACACAGGTTGCCGCGCACAAGCTCCTCGCGTTCAGTTATTGCGTGACGAACCGCGTCATGCAGTGCCGCGCCGAGTTCTCGAAGATTCTCGACCTCAACCCGCGCTTCGACCTGTCCGCCGCCGAGAAGGGGCATCCGGTCTGGGGGCCCGCGTTCGAGTTCGCGCGCCGCAGACATGCGTCGTCATCCTGAACGAACCGGTTTCCACGCGAGCGCTTCATCCACCGAGCGACGTATGACATGCAACTGATCGTGATCGAACATGCCGGCGAACCGGTCGAAAACGACTCCTACGACGCCGTCGTGTTTCACCCGCCGGGCGGCACCATCGGCCGGGCCAGCGACAACCATCTGGTGCTGCGCGACGACACGCGGCAGATTTCGCGGCTGCAGGCGCTGCTGCAGGTCGGCGACGACGCGTGCCTGCTGAAGAACCTGAGCAGCGTGTCGACGATCGAGGTGAATCGCGAGCCGGTCGGCTATGCGCAGGAACGCCCGCTCAACACCGGCGACATCATCCGCATCGGGCCGTACGTGCTGAGGGCCGAACGCGATGATGGCGACGACGGCAGCGACGCGCCGGTCATCGACATGGCGCCCGATACCGGCGTGCACGTCGACAGGCGCGCCGCGCCGGAGACTGCCGGATCGGCGCAACCTTCGCCTTCGCGCGACGACACGAAAGGCACGGGCAACCGGCTGTGGGGGCTGCTCCAGGACCGTCTCGCCCCGCGCGGCAAGGCGGCGGATACCGGCGCCAGGCCGGGCGGTCCTGCCCGCGCCGACGCAGCGCAGCCGGCGAACCGTGCCGCGCAGCACGCCGTGCCATCCGCACCGTCGCAGCGCGACCTGAATCAGCTATCGACCGATCCGCTGGATCTGTTCGCGCAGTCGTCCGGCGATATCGGCGCGCCGGGCTCGGCGCCGCCGGCCGAGCGCGGCAATGCGGATCGAGAAGCGTCGTCCGCGACGCAGGCGGACCACGCGCCCGAGTGGACGCAGCACGTGCGCGTGCAGCCGGCAGCCGCGCGCGCCGACGTGCGTCCGGCCGACGAACCGGCGCCGCATGCCGCGCGTGCGCCGGCGCCGCCGACACCCGACGAACTGCTGAACGCGTTCTTCGAAGGCGCGGGGCTCGATACGGCCGCCGAATCGCATCAATGGTCGGCCGAACAGCTCTACATCGCGGGCCAGTTGCTGGCGCTGTTCGCCAACGGCACGGTCGAGCTGCTGTCGTCGCGCAGCATCCTGAAGCGCGAGGTGAAGGCGCACATGACGATGCTGCTCGATCGCGAGAACAATCCGCTGAAACTGCTGCCGGACGGCGGCGCGGTGCTGCGGCAGATGTTCGGGCTGCCGCTGCCGGGCTTCATGTCGCCGCAGAGCGCGGTCAGCGATGCGTTCCAGGATCTGCACGCGCACCAGATCGGCATGGTCGCCGGCATGCGCGCCGCGCTGATGGATCTGCTGACGCGTTTTTCGCCGCAACGGCTGCGCGAACGCGACGATGCGATGCGCTGGTACGAGAAGCGCGTGCCCGCGCTGTACAAGGCGCGGATGTGGGATCGCTACGCGGCGACCCATCGCGATACGGTGTTCGCGATCGAGGACGATTTCGCGTCGGTGTTCGGCAAGGCGTTTCTGGCGGCGTACGACGCGGAAGTGGAAAGCTATCGGGGGAGCGGCCGGCATTGAAGGGGCCGATGCCGGCCGCGTCGCATGGATCGCGTGACGAACGTCAAACCAGCGGCGGATGAACCGCCTGCTTCAAGCCGCTCGAGTAGTGCTTGTAGTCCCAGGCCACGCTGTCGCCGGGTTGCAGCGTGTAGACCGCACATGAGACGTCGGGCATGTGGCCGTTGACGAAATACACCCACCAGTAGCCGTTGCCGCCCTGGTTGGCGTCTACTCCACCCAAGGCCGTAATGAACAGGCTCGCGCCTGAACCCTGCCATTGCGGGTTGAGAGCGGGCGACACGCCGTCGGCCGTCAGCAGATCGAATACGGTCGTCACGCCGGGGGCAATCGCGATGCTGTCGTTCGCTTGCCACGGCGGATTGTGAAATTCCGAACCCCAATCGACGAATTGATTCGCTATCGAGCTGGCCATGAAGATATCTCCGTAGTGGTGGTTAATGCCTGAATTGCGTCCCGCTGCTCTTTTTCGTTGTTTGTTGAAAGTGCCAGGTTTTGACCTGGGTGCCGGAAAGCTGTATCGATCGTTTGCTGATCGCTCAATTCAAGCCGATCGCCGAATCACAGGAAGACTGTTTCAATCAAATGGCGTCGCTCGGGGATTGTTGCAAGTTCTGTCAGCATGATCCCCGTTTCGTATGGCGCATTTTCCGTTCTTCTATTACAGGCGCCTTTGCCGTCCGTGAAATCCTGATATTCGTACTGGTCAGAGAATAGGCGATGGACCGCCCCCCCGCAATGACAGTCACTCGACTAGTCCGGGTTCGCTTTACCGCGGACGTCGCTCGTCACGACAAAAAAAGGAACGAACCTGACCGCATTTTTGTGGGCGAGGCAGTTGAAGAGCCTATGGCGCAATCGTCATTTCTCCATTACGCGCGCGTTGCCGTCCGCGAAATCCCGATACTCGTATCGATCAGAGAATAGCCAATGGGCCGGCGGCCCGTAATACCGCTCGGGCGTGACTAACGCACAGCGGCACAGCGCCTCTCCGCTTCCCGGGCAGGTCACAACAGCTCGCCCCGAACGTCCCTTCCCCCTGTGTCCTTCACCCCATGATGCCGGGCAGCGCTTTCGGCCCATAGGCCGTCTACGTGCGCCTGCTTATCGCTGACGCATGCCCGCTCGTGGGCCCTCTCCCATTCACGAAATCACTGGAGCCTGTTCATGGATATCGATCGTAACTTTATCGGCGGCACCCTGGGGATCGCCGCATGTTCGTTTGCCGCCGCACTTTCTTTCGCCACGCAGGCGCAGGGGGCGAGCGCCTGCTATGCCGTCGACATGCGCGGATCGCAGCTCTACGTGACGTCGGGGGTGTTGCGCGAAGCCGCGCTCAAGGTCGCGAACGCGCGAGTCACCGCCCTCGAGAATACGCCGTTGACGCCGGTAAAGCCCCCGCCCGACCCGAAACGTTGCGACGGGGCGAACGATCACCTTCCTGCGGACGGTCCCGGCACCCGCAACTACTTCGGCAATGTCGTGAGCCCGTTGAAGTTCCTGCGTCTCGCGGCGTATCAATGCGCGGGAGCCGGAAACCAGAGTCAGTTCTTCTCGATGAACCAGGCCATTTATTATCGCCAGTGTGGAGGCGGGCAATACTCGAACTACATTCACTTCTGGGGACGCGCGAACGGGAACCCGAGCACGTGTTTCGCCAGCGACTACCCGACGATGTTTGCCAAGGCCACCAAAGACAGGAAGCCGGCGGACCTGCTCAACGCGATGAAGACGGTCTACTCGGGCGGCCTGAGTGGAACCGACGCGAACGATCAGGCGCTCGGCAACGCGATGGCGGCGATCCTGATCGCCGAAAGCAATCGCGACTATCTGGTCAACCTCGAGAACTACATGTTGATGGACCTGGCCGACGTGAAGAAGGCCACGCCGGCGCAAATCATCGGGGGCCACTGCGTGCCGAATGCCGAGTCCTGCCAGAACCGCGGTGAGTCGCAGAACGGCAAGCACCCGATCGCGTGGGGCGGAGCGCAGGAAACCATGATGGTGGACGGCTGGGGCCAGGCGGCAGGTGCCAATAGCGACTTCGGCATGATATTCGAAGGCAATCTGTCGGCCGAATGGGCAGTCGCGAAAGGAAAGGTCGCAAGCGCGAAGGTCGCCGAATGCGGCAGGGTTCCGCTAACCTACGGAAATCTGAACCCCGACCAGCAGAAGGCAGTGAAAGGCGTCTTTGAAGGCATTCTGCCGGCCCGCTGAGGTTCGCCGTCGGCAACGCGCCAAGAAAACGCCGCCGCCCCATACACGGAAGCGGCGGCCTCACTACGCTCAACCCGTTGTCAAACCGCCATCACCGTCACCGACTTCGTGACGAGGTACGGCTCGAGCGCTTCCGGCCCGCCTTCCGACCCGTAGCCCGAATCCTTCACGCCGCCGAACGGCATTTCCGGCCATGGCGTCGCCGGCTGGTTGATCCACAGCATCCCCACTTCGAGACGCTGCGTAAGCAGGTGCACGTTCGCGAACGAACGCGTGAACGCGTAGCCGGCCAGCCCGAACGGCAGACGGTTCGCTTCCGCGATCGCATCCTCGAGCTTGTCGAAGCCGCGAATCGCCGCGACCGGGCCGAACGGCTCGTTGTTGAACACGTCCGCTTCGAGCGGCACGTTCGCGATCACGGTCGGTGCGAAGAAGTTGCCTGCCGAGCCGATCCGCTCGCCGCCCGTCTCGATGCTCGCGCCGACCTTGCGCGCGTTCTCGACCACCGACGCCATCGCGGTCAGCCGGCGCGGGTTCGCGAGCGCGCCGAGCGTCGTGCCTTCCTCGAGGCCGTTGCCGATCTTCAGCCCTTCGGCATGCTTGACCAGCGCGCGCGTGAATTCGTCGCGGATGCTGTTGTGCACGAGGAAGCGCGTCGGCGAAATGCAGACCTGCCCCGCGTTGCGGAACTTCGCGCCGCCGGCGGCCTTCACCGCGAGCGCGACGTCGGCATCCTCGGCGACGATCACCGGCGCGTGCCCGCCCAGCTCCATCGTCGCGCGCTTCATATGCTGGCCCGCCAGCGCGGCGAGCTGCTTGCCGACCGGCGTCGAACCCGTGAACGTGACCTTGCGGATCACCGGGTGCGGGATCAGGTACGACGAGATTTCAGCCGGATCGCCGTACACGAGGCCGACCACGCCGGCCGGCACGCCTGCGTCGACGAACGCGCGCAGCAGCGCGGCCGGCGATGCGGGGGTTTCCTCCGGCGCCTTCACGAGGAACGAGCAGCCGGTCGCGAGCGCGGCGCTCAGCTTGCGCACGACCTGGTTGACCGGGAAATTCCACGGCGTGAACGCGGCGACCGGGCCGACCGGCTCCTTCACGACCGTCTGCTGCGCGCCGAGATTGCGCGGCGGCACGATCCGGCCGTACACGCGGCGGCCTTCGTCCGCGAACCATTCGATGATGTCGGCCGCCGACAGCACTTCGACGCGTGCCTCGGTGAGCGGCTTGCCCTGTTCCTGCGTCATCAGCTGCGCGATCGTGTCGGCGCGCTCGCGCACCAGCGCGGCCGCCTTGCGCATCGTCGCCGCGCGTTCGTGCGCGGGCACCTTGCGCCACGTTTCGAAGCCGCGCTGCGCGGCGGCGAGCGCGCGGTCGAGGTCGGCGATGCCCGCGTGGGCCACCTTGCCGATTGCGTTGCCGGTCGCCGGGTTCACGACGTCGATCGTCTTGCCGCTCGCGGCGTCGACCCACTCGCCGTCGATCAGCAGTTGCGTATCCGTATAAGTCACGTTAGCCATCCAGACACCCCTACATTGCGTCGATAAAACGCGCGCTGCCGCGAACGGCCGCGCGCCGGTTGACAGAAAGAGCAAAGCCGCCGGGAGCATCGCGCAACCGGCAGCGGTGCAGACGGCAGGCACACCGGCCTGCCGTCGTTCCGCATGGGCCGCGCTCAGTGCGCGGCCGCCGTCGCCTTGCGGAGTTTCGCGACGTCCGCCGCCTGCACGGCCGGCGCGCCGTTGTTCCAGCCGGCGCGCATGAACGTCAGCACGTCGGCGATCTGCCGGTCGTTCAACTGGTTCGAGAACGCCGGCATCGGATACGCGGAAGGCACGCCGTCGATCACGAGGGTGTCGCTGCCGTTCAGCGTCACGTTGATCAGCGACGATGCATCGGTTTCGAGCACGTTCGGATTGCCGGCGAGCGGCGCGAGCAGCGGCGCGTAACCGCGCCCGTCCACGCCGTGGCAATGCAGGCAGTAAGCGTTATACACCTTCGCGCCCGGGTCGGCTGCCGGCCGGCCCAGCACCACCTGCGTCGGCTTCGGATCGTAGCTGTACGGCGGCGCGCCCGTGCCGCCCGCGGCCGGCAGCGATTTCAGGTAGCGGGAAATCGCTGCCAGATCGTCGTCGCTCAGCGCCTGCGTGCTGTGGTTGATCACGCTCACCATCGAGCCGAACGCGGTCGCGTGCCGGTTCGCGCCGGTCTTCAGGAACTGCGCGACGTCGGCCTCGTTCCAGCGGCCGAGCCCCGTGTTGTGCTCGCCGGTCAGGTTCGACGCGAACCAGTTGTCGATCGCCGCGCCCGACAGGAACGCCGAGCCGCCTTCGTCGAGCGCCTTCTCCTGGAAGCCGACACCGCGCGGTGTGTGGCACGACCCGCAGTGCCCGAGCCCCTGCACGAGATACGCGCCGCGGTTCCACGTCGCATCCTTTCCGGGCTTGTCGGCATACGGCGTCGTGTCGAGGAACACCGCGTTCCACAACGCGAGCGGCCAGCGCATATTGAGCGGCCACGGGATGTCGGCCGCCCGGTTCGCCTGCTTCACCGGTTCGACGCCGTGCATGAAGTACGCGTACAGCGCCTTCACGTCGTCGTCCTTCAGCTTCGCGTACGACGGATACGGCATCGCCGGATACAGACGATGGCCGTCCTTCGCGACGCCCCGGCGCAGCGCGCTCGCGAATTCGGCTTCCGTGTACCCGCCGATGCCCGTGTCCGGATCGGGCGTGATGTTGGTCGTGTAGATCGCGCCCATCGGCGTGACCATCTTCAGGCCGCCCGCGAACGGCGTGCCGCGCGGCGCGGTATGGCATGCGACGCAATCGCCGGCTTTCGCGAGATATGCGCCGCGCGCGACGAGCGCGCTGTCGGCCGGTGCCGTTTGCGCGGCGTGCGCGGCCGTGCCGGCCAGCAGCGCGGACAGTGCGAGCAGCGATGCGCGGAGCGAGTTCAGCATGAGGTTTCGCATGTTCGTCTCCTCCCCTCAGGCCGTCTTCAGTTGATTGCCGACCGGCAGCTTGCGCAGCCGCTTGCCGGTTGCCGCGAAGATCGCGTTCGACAGCGCCGCCGCGGTCGCGGCCGTGCCCGGTTCGCCGATCCCGCCCGGCGCTTCGCCGCTTTTCACCAGATGGACTTCGATCGGCGGTGTCTCGTTGATTCGCATCATCCGGTAATCGGTGAAGTTGCTCTGCACGACGCGGCCGTCCTCGATCGTGATCTCGCCGTACAGCGCGCCCGTGATCCCGAAGATGATGCCGCCCTGCACCTGCGCCTCGATCGTGTTCGGGTTGACGAACATCCCGCAATCGACCGCGCACACGACGCGCTTGACCTGCACCTCGCCGTCGTCCACCGCGACGTCGATGACGATCGAGAAGAAGCTGCCGAACGCGTGCATCACCGACACGCCGCGCCCTTGCCCCTTCGGCAGCGACGGCCCCCAGCCGGCTGCCTTCGTCGCGACGTCGAGCACGTTGAGCGCGCGCGGCGTCTTGCCGAGCAGTGAGCGGCGGTATTGCACGGGGTCGGTCTTGGCCTGCGCGGCCAGCTCGTCGATGAAGCTCTCGACGACGAAGGTGCTGCGCGTCGGCCCGACGCCGCGCCAGAACGCGGTCGGCACGTGGCGCGGCTCCTGCCGCACGTAGTCGATCAACTGGTTCGGCAGGTCGTACGGCAGGTCGGTTGCGACCTCCACCGCGTCGGGATCGACGCCGTTCTTGAACGCGGGCGGCGCGAAGCGCGCGAGGATCGACGAACCGACGATCCGGTGCTGCCACGCGACCGGTTTGCCGTTCGCGTCGAGGCCGGCCGAGATCCGGTCGTAGTAGTACGGCCGGTACATGTCGTGCTGGATGTCCTCCTCGCGCGTCCAGATGACCTTCACGGGCGCGCCGACCTGTTTGGCGATCTTCACCGCCTGGCCGATCATGTCCGTTTCGAGGCGCCGGCCGAAGCCGCCGCCGAGCAGGTGGTTGTGCACGACGATCTTGTCCGGCGGAAAGCTCGTGAGCCGCTGCACGGTGTCGACCGCGCGCGTCGGCACCTGCGTGCCGACCCAGATCTCGCAGCCGTCGCCGCGCACGTGCACCGTACAGTTCACGGGCTCCATCGTTGCGTGCGCAAGGAACGGCTGCTCGTAGACGGCGTCGATGCGCGTTTTCGCGTTCGCGAACGCCTTGCCGACGTCGCCGTCCTTGCGCGCGACCGCGCCCTTGCCGTTCGCGGCGGCCTGCGCGAGATCGGCGACGATGTCCTTCGTCGACACCTTCGCGTCCGCGCCTTCGTTCCACTTCACGACGAGCGCCGACGCGCCGCGCTTCGCGGCCCACGTGTGATCGCCGACCACCGCGACCGCGTTGTCCGCGCGCACGACCTGGCGCACGCCCGGAATTTTCTTCGCGGCTGTGTCGTCGACGCTCGCAACCGTGCCGCCGAACACCGGGCTGTTCACGATTACCGCGTACAGCATGCCCGGCAGGCGCACGTCGAGCCCGAACTGCGCGGTGCCGTCGACCTTCTCCGGCGAATCGAGCCGCTTCGCGGGCGTGCCGATCAGCTTGAAATCCTCCGGCTTCTTCAGCACGACATCCTTCGGCACCGGCAGCTTCGCCGCGGCGTCGGCCAACTGGCCGTACGACGCGCGCCGGCCGCTCGGCGGATGCTGCACTTCGCCGTTCGCGGCGCGGCACGATGCCGGATCGACATTCCATTGCTTCGCGGCCGCCGCGACCAGCAGCGTGCGCGCCGTTGCGCCCGCGCGGCGCAGCGGTTCCCATGCGTAGCGCACCGACGTCGAGCCACCGGTGAGCTGGCCGCCGAGCAGCGGATCGAGGAACAGTTTCTCGTTCGGCGGCGCATGATCGAGCGTCACGCTCGACAGCGGCACTTCGAGTTCCTCGGCGATCAGCATCGGCAGCGCCGTATAGACGCCCTGTCCCATCTCGACCTTCGGCATCACCAGCGTGACCTTGCCGCCGCGGTCGATCTGCACGAACGCGTTCGGCGCGAACACGCCCGCACGCGCGGTTTCATCGCCGTCGCCGCCGATCACCGAACGGCGCGTGTCGTCGCCCGCCGCCGGCAGGCTGAAGCCGAGCAGCAAGCCGCCGCCCGCCGCCGCGCCGAGCGACATGCCGAGTTTGAGAAACCCGCGGCGCGACACGCCGGCGCTTGCCGCTTGTCCGGCGGCCTTGCCTGCTTCGATCAGTCCTCGCGACATGTCAAGCCCCCTTCGCGGCCTGCTTGACCGCCGCGCGAATCCGGTTGTACGTGCCGCAGCGGCAGATGTTGCCGGCCATCGCCGCGTCGATGTCGGCGTCGCTCGGGTTCGGGTTCGATGCAATCAGCGCGGTGGCCGCCATCACCTGCCCCGACTGGCAGTAGCCGCACTGGACGACGTCGAGCTCGCGCCACGCCTGCTGGACCTTGTGGCCGGCCGGCGTGGCGCCGACGGCTTCGATCGTCGTGATCCTGCGGCCCGCGACGGCCGCGACCGGCAGCACGCAGGAGCGCGCGGCGACGCCGTCGAGATGCACGGTGCACGCGCCGCATTGCGCGATCCCGCAGCCGAACTTCGTGCCGGTGAGGCCCACGACGTCGCGCAGCACCCAGAGCAAGGGCATGTCGTCGGGGGCGTCGACCGTGCGGGTTTCGCCGTTGATGTTGAGGGTGACCATTCAGCCTCCGGGGCCGTTGTATTGGGGAAGCGGCGCGCATGGCGCGCCGCGCGGGGTCGTCGTTGTCATTGCCGTCGCGGGTGCGCAACGGATGCCGCGCGGCCCGGGAGGGACGAGCCGCGGCGGTGGTCCTGCGTCGTTACTCGGCCACGTCGATGCCCGACAGCACCTTGATCACCGGCGGTGCCGTGAACCAGTCGGCCGACTTCGTGCGGAATTCGCCGAAATACGGGCTGGCGAGGTGCGCGTCGAATGCGGCCTGGTCGTCGTAGATTTCGTACAGGTGCAGGTTCGGCGAGCCGTCTTGCTCGCGGAACAGGTCGTAGCGCCGGTTGCCCGGTTCGGTGCGCGTCTTGACGACCAGGCTGCGCAGTTCGGCCTCGGCGGCCTGAGCGTGTTCGGGTTTCACGAACAGCGAAGCAATCACGTGAAGCGCCATCTTGTCACTCCTTTCGAAACGGAATCGAGCATGCCACAAGCCGGCGTCGCGTGACGCCAGCGTGCAACCTCGGTGTGTTTGTGTTGCCGTGCCGCAGCATCAGGCCAGTTCGTCCGGGCCCACGCGCACGACGACCTTGCCGAAATTCTTGCCGGCCAGCAGGCCGATCAGCGCTTCCGGTGCGTCGGCGAGGTCGGGAACGACATCTTCCCGCGTCTTCACCTTGCCCTGCGCGACCCATTCGCTCATCTCCTTCAGGAACGGCGCATAGCCGGTCGCATAGTGATCGAGGATGATGAAACCCTGCACGCGGATGCGCTTGCGCAGGATCGTACCCATCAGCGCCGGCACGCGATCACGGCCGGTCGACACCGCGGTGTCGTCGTATGCCGCGTCGTTGTAATGCGCAATGATGCCGCACACCGGCACGCGCGCGTGATCGTTGAGCAGCGGCCACACTGCGTCGAACACGGCCCCGCCGACGTTCTCGAAATAGACGTCGATGCCGTTCGGACAGGCGTCCTTCAGCTTCGCGGCAAACGCCGGATCGTGATGGTCGACGCACGCGTCGAAGCCGAGCGTGTCGGTCACGTACGCGCACTTGTCCGCGCCGCCCGCGACGCCGATCACGCGGCAGCCCTTCAGCTTCGCGATCTGGCCGACGACCGAGCCGACCGCGCCGCTGGCTGCCGCGACGACCACGGTTTCGCCGGCCTTCGGTTCGCCGATCTTCAGCAGCCCGGTGTACGCGGTGAAGCCCGGCATGCCGAGCACGCCGAGCGCGTAGGACGGATGCGCGAAATCGCGGCCGAGCGGAATCAGGTCGCGGCCGTCGGACAGCGCATAGTCCTGCCAGCCGGCGCCGGCAACGACGAGATCGCCTTCGCGAAACGCGGGCAGGTTCGACGACACGACGCGGCTGACCGTGCCGCCGACCATCACGTCGCCGAGTTCGACCGGCGCGGCATAGGACGGCGCGTCGCTCATCCGGCCGCGCATGTACGGGTCGAGCGATAACCAGACCGTGCGCAGCAGCACCTGGCCGGCGCCGGGCGTCGGCACGCTACCGGACTCGGAGCGGAAGTTGCCCGGCGTCGGCGCGCCGACCGGGCGCGACGTCAGGATGATCTGGCGGTTTGCGGTTTTGCTTTGCGGCATAAGAGTGTCTCCGTCAACAGGAATAAACGTGCTTCGTGGGCACGATCGGATCAGGGATGGACCGACAGAAGGCGCGCACGCGTGGCAGCGTCGGCGGTCAGGCCGGCGTGGTTGCACGCGTGCGGTTGGAACAATCGGGACAGCGTAACGCGGAGCGAGGTATTCGTCATGCGCGGATAAGTAGACCAGTCGTCTAGAATCGGGGCAAAAACAAGGCGCGCCGATGCGCGCCCGGGTTACGACTGCGCTCCGTCATGCGCGGCCGGCGGCAGGTTCAGCATGCGCCGCGTTTCGATCATCGCCCTTTCGAGCGGTTTGCGGTTGCGGTGAATCTTTTCCAGCAGCGTTGCGCCAAGCCACAGCTCGTAAAGGATCGCGGCCGTGTGCGGCGGATCGTCGACCGCACGCAGCGAGCCATCGGCAAGCCCTGCCTCGATGCCGCCCGCGAGCCGTTCGATGATCTGGCTCGTGCCACGCCGCAGCACCGCGCGCATCGCTTCCGACAGGTCCGACACTTCCGCGCCGAGCTTCACCGCGAGGCACTTGCCCTCCGGATCGTCCGCGCATTGCGTGTGCAGCCAGTTGCCCCAGTACGTCATCAGGCGTTCGGCGCCCGTGCCGGTCTGATGCTTGAGCAGGTTGTCGAGATGCGCGAGATAACCTTCGAAATACGCTTCGAGCAGTGCCTCGCCGAATGCTTCTTTCGAGCCGAAGTAATGGTAGAACGAGCCCTTCGGGATGCCCGCCGCAGCGAGAATCTCGTTCAGACCGACCGCCGAGAACCCCTTGTGGAGCATGATCGGCTTCGCGATGTTCAGGATGTGCTGGCGGACTTCCGCGCCTGAAGATGCATTCATGATGGCGTATGGTAGCAACGATTAGACCGGTCGTCTAGCAACGCCGGGCCGACATGTTGAGCGGCACTTTACCCGATCGCGACCGGACAATCGACCGCCGTCAGCGCGCCGCTTCGTCGGCGCGTTTCCTCGTGCGCGCCCGCCGCTCGCTTCGCTGCGCGGCCGGAGCCGTCTTCGTGCCGCGCACCGGTGCCCGGCGCGCGAGCACCGTCATCTCCCGCCTCAACGCATCGAGCTCCTTGGCGCGCGCCGCATCGGTCGCCTGCGCGCCGTCGAGCTGCCCCTGAAGCACCCCGCATCGATGCAGTGCATCGCCGAGTTGCGCCTGCAGCGCGGCGACATCCTTCCGCTGCTGCGCATCGCGCTGCTCGGCGCGCGATGCCGTCGCGTCGAGTTCCTTTTGCAGCCGTGCGGCGGCGAGCCGTTCGCGATCGATCTCCTGAAGCGCCCGCTTCTCCGATGCGCGCAAGCGTTCCTCGGCCCGGCCTGCGTCGTCGCGCAGCCGGTCAAGTTGAGTCGTGAAATCCGCACGCGCCTGCGCAAGTGCGCGGTCGCCTTCCGCGTTGTCGGCTTTCAGGCGTTCGATCTCCGCTTGCATCGCGCGCCTCGATGCGTCGTCGGCCGCCCTCGCCTGCTCCAGTTCCTGGATGCGCACCTGCGCGGCCAGCAGCGCGGCCGTGCGTTGTTCGAGCGCGGTTTCGGTGCGGGCCAGTTCGGCCTGCAGCGTAGCGACTTCCGCTTTCGCCGCCGTTCGTTCGGCTTCGACTTCCGCGCGCAGTACGTCGAGCGCGGCCGCCGCGTCGGTGCTCGAACGATTCCACAACGCCGCGACCAGCTCGCCGGCTGCCGCCTGCAGATCGGCCGGCAGGCCGGGATGTTCGATCCGCACGCGACTCTTTTCCCGCAGCTCGGCCCAGAACTCGCCGAGGACAGCCGTCGGCGTGCTCATGCTGCCCTTGCGGACGAGCTGGTACAGGCGGTTCGCGGTAGGCGTGATGCCGAAACGGAAGAACAGCAGCGCGCAGACCTCGCGGTATAGCTCGCGGGTTTTCGGGAAGTCGGCCTTGAGGCGCTCGATTTCAGCGGTCAGGCGGGGTTCGTCGGCGGCGAGATCGGACACGGTGTGGTTTCGTCGGGAATTTCGTAAATAATATAACGTAAACCGTTAAATATCCAATTCTTGTAGTCTATTTATTTGACATTATTTCTATAATGTCGAGATGGCCGAAGATCAGTGTGGCGCGTGGAATCGAAGCGCGCGCTGGCCCCTCCTTGCCTCCATCGCGCGCCCGGTTGGCGATGAATAGGCCGAGCCTGGGTTGCCAACCAGCCCGTCGACGATCGAATCAATACGGCCGGCTGCGGGATCGCGGTGCCGGCAGGAGGGTTGGTCCGGTTTTCGCGTAACAGGCTATCGCTTGTTTTCACGAAATACAGCCTCAGGTTTGTATTTTTACAATACATGCCATAGACTGTATTTTCAGATTACAAACGATCGCCTGTCATCCTGCGGAGCGCCCGATGGCCTTTCCTGTCCAGACCCTGACCCAGTTGCGCCCGATACTCGTCGGTTTCCGGAAATCCGCGGGGCTCACGCAGGCGCAATTGGCCGCCCGCCTGGGCGTCACGCAGCAATCCTATGCGCAGCTCGAAGCCAATCCGTCGGCGGTGAGCATCGAACGGCTTTTCAAGGTGCTGAACACGCTTGGCGTTCGTATGACGCTCGACCTGGGCGCGCAGGACGAATCGGCGGGACCAGCCAGTACCGATGCACGGCCGGCGGCTCCCAAGCCGGCCGCGAAAAAGCGCATGCCGGACCCGGCGCGCGGCGCAACGGCAGCAAAAGCTCAAACCAAAACCACGACCGGCGCCGCGCGCAAGCGGCCGGCGACAGCAGCGCCGGGCAAGCCACGGGTCTCGAAACGGGAGGACTGGTGACGATGGCGTCGCGGGCCCGCCACGACCGGCTCGACCTGTGGATGAACGGCATTCCGGTCGGCTATTGGGAAATCCGGCGCGGCGTCGAGCGCCTCGTCTACCTGCCGGGCTGGCTCGACGATCCCCAGGGCCGGCCGCTATCGCTGTCGCTGCCCTTTACGCCCGGCAACCAGCCGCACCAGGGCGCGATCGTCGCCGACTACTTCGACAACCTGCTGCCGGACAGCGAGCCGATCCGCCGCCGCATCGCGCAGCGTTACCGGCTCGGATCGACGGCACCGTTCGAACTGCTCGCGTCGATCGGCCGGGATTGCGTCGGCGCGATCCAGATGCTGCCGCCCGGCGAAATGCCCGTTGACCTCGAGACGATCGACGGCGTGGCGCTCGACGACGCAGCCGTCGCCGACGTACTGCGCCACGCGACCGCCGCTCCGCTGCCCGGACGCGCGGAGCCGGACGGCGACCTGCGCCTGTCGATCGCCGGCGCGCAGGAAAAGACCGCATTGCTGCGTCAGGGCAACCGCTGGTTGCGGCCGTCGGGCAGCACGCCGACGACACACATCTTCAAGCTGCCGCTCGGGCGCGTCGGGAACATGCAGGCCGACATGCGGACGTCCGTCGAGAACGAATGGCTGTGCTCGAAGCTCGTCGCCGCATACGGCCTGCCGGTCGCGCCGTGCGAGATCGGCAGGTTCGACGACCAGAAGGCGCTGATCGTCGAGCGCTTCGACCGGCGTCCTTCGCGCGACGGCACGTGGATCCTGCGACTGCCGCAGGAGGACATGTGCCAGGCGACCGGCACGCCGTCCGGCGCGAAATACGAATCCGACGGCGGCCCCGGCATCGATACGATCATGGGCATCCTCGCGAATTCGACCGACGCCGCGCACGACAGGATGAATTTCTTCGTCGCACAGCTCGTGTTCTGGGTGCTGGCGGCGATCGACGGCCATGCGAAGAACTTCAGCATCGCGCACCTGCCCGGCAATACGTATCGCAGCACGCCGCTGTACGATGTGCTGTCCGCGCATCCGATCATCGGTACACGCCGCAACCAGTTGCCGCCGCGCCGCGCGCGGCTCGCGATGGCCGTGTGCGGGAAGAACCGGCACTACGTGATCGGCGAGATCCAGCCGCGTCACTGGATCGCGCAGGGGCGGCGCGTCGGCCTGACCGAAGATGACGTGCGCGTGGCGATGGCGGCTGTCGCCGCGCGCACGGAACCCGCGATTGCCGAAGTCGCGGCGCAGATCCCGGTGGATTTTCCGGCGGACGTGGCGGACGCGATCTTCAACGGCATGCGTCGCCAGAGCCGCAAGCTCGGGGCGGGAAGTGCCGCGTGAGGTTTGACGGGCGCCGCGAGCCGCTCAGCCCGCGTCGCGCGCGCGGGCGAGTGCCGCGAGGTTCCCTTCGCCAAACCCGTGGTGCCCCTTGCGCTGCACGATCTCGAAGAAGATCTCGCCGGGCCGGCGCTTGACGAAGGTCTGGAAGAACAGGCGCGGCACGCCGTCGCTGCCGATCTCGCCGTCGACCAGCACCGCGCGGCTGCGCAGCGCGTCGAGATCGACGCCGTGCCCGGGCAGCCGCGCATCGACGTCGTCGTAATAGCGTGCGGGCGGCTCGATGAATTCGACGCCGTTCGCGCGCAGCGCATCGACGCATGACAGGATGTCGTCAGTCGACAATGCGACGTGCTGGACGCCCTCGCCCGGATGGTCGGGCAGATACGCGTGCATCAGTTCGGTACGCCGCGTGCCTTCCTCGTAGACCGGAATTCGCACCGCGCCGCACGGCGACACCATCACGCGCGATTCCTCCGACACATGCCAGTGCGCGTCGATCTGGTGGATCTCGCGAAAATGCAGCAGGTCGTGGTAGAAATCCAGCCACTCCTGCATGCGGCCTGCGCCGACGGTTTGCGTGAAGTGGTCGACCTGCTGCAGGCCGACGCCCGCGCAGTCGAGATCGGTGTGTGCGGTCGCGATGTCGATCGGCCGGAAATCGATGTCGAAGATCGAGATGTCGCCGACCCCGCCGCGCTGGCCGTTCCGCCCGCGCCAGCGGTCGACGAAATACAGGTGCGAATCGCCGATGCCCTGGATCGCCGGGATCTTCAACTCGCCGACACCGACCTTTTCGCCTTCGAACGCCCACGCGCCGAGCTGGATCGCGCGCTCGAACGCGCGCCGGGCATTCGCCACGCGCAAGCCGATCGCGCAGACGCCCATCCCGTATTCCTCCGCATAGCGTGCGGCGAACGAATCGGGCTCGGCGTTGATCAGGAAATGCATCTGCCCTTGCCGGTACAGCGTGACGTTCTTGCTGACATGCCGCGCGATCGCCTTGAACCCGAGCTGCTCGAAGCGTTGCGCGAGCGCTTCCGGCACGGGCGCCGCGAATTCGACGAATTCGAGGCCGGCCATCCCGAGCGGATTGGCGGCCGGATCGACGACGGACGGCGTATCGCTGGACAGGGGGTGGGAATTGCCGGGCATTCCAGTCTCCGGGAGCATGCGGTCGAGGGGGATGGCGCCCCGCGCAGGCGGCATGCGCGGCCGATGTGGCGACCGGGCATCCGCCCCGAGCGGGCGAGTTTTCATGCTGCAGATTTTAACCAGATCGTTCACGGCGGCACACCCTGGCCGAACGGGATATCGTCGCGCCGCCTAGTGCAAACCCGAAAAGCGTTCGATAATCGCACGATATTGAACGATAATCGCGCACTTTGCCCGATTGGCCAATTGCCGCCGTGCGGCGCGCACCCTATTCTCCGTTCACTCATCGACTTCAATGCAGCATCGGACGCGGCGCCGCCACGATTCCACGATGCGCCGTACCAGGAGACACCGCCATGACCCCAACCTTCGACACCCTCGACGTCGCCGCCGGCACCCGCGCGCGCAGCCAGGCCCGCAAGGCCGCGCTCGGCAGCTTCGTCGGCGCCGTCGTCGACTGGTACGACTTCCTGCTGTACGGGATCGTCGCCGCGCTGGTATTCAATTCCGAGTTCTTCCCGAAAGTCAGCCCGACGATGGGCACGCTTGCGGCGTTCGCGACGTTCGGCGTCGGCTTCCTGTTCCGGCCGCTCGGCGGCGTCGTGTTCGGCCACTACGGCGACCGGCTCGGCCGCAAGCGGATGCTGGTGCTGACGGTGATGCTGATGGGGCTGTCGACGGTCGCGATCGGCCTGCTGCCGACCTTCGCGACCATCGGCTGGTGGGCGCCGGTGCTGCTGGTGCTGATGCGTGCGATCCAGGGTTTCGCGGTCGGCGGCGAATGGGGCGGCGCGGCGCTGATGGCCGTCGAGAGCGCGCCGAAGCAAAAGAAGGCGTTCTACAGCAGCGGCGTGCAGGTCGGCTACGGCGTCGGGCTCGTGCTGGCCACGGGCATCGTGTCGATCCTGAGCCACACGCTCGGCGAAGCCGCGTTCAAGTCGTGGGGCTGGCGCCTGCCGTTCGTGTTCAGCATCGTGCTCGTGCTGGTCGGGCTGTGGGTGCGCAAGAGCATGGACGAATCGCAGGAGTTCGTCGAGAAGGTCGAGCACGGCAACCGCAAGCTGCGCCTGCCGGTGCTGGAAGCGCTGACGCGCCATCCGAAGGCGTTCCTGCTGATCGTCGCGCTGCGTCTCGCCGAACTGTTCACGATGTATATCGTCACCGCGTTCGCGCTCAGCTATTCGACGACGAACCTCGGCATGTCGCGCGACCTGTTCCTGAACGTCGGCCTGCTGGTCGGTGCGGTGAGCTGCGTGACGATCCCGTGCTTCGCGTGGCTGGCCGACCGCTACGGCCTGCGCCGCATCTACCTGATCGGCGCGCTGATCGGCCTTGCATCCGCGGTGCCGTTCTTCATCGCGCTGGAGGCGCGGTCGATCGCGTGGATCGTGATCTTCTCGATCCTGCTCGCGAACGCCGCGCACGACATGGTCGTGAGCGTCCAGCAGCCGCTGTTCACCGAGCTGTTCGGCGCCGAATACCGCTATAGCGGCGCGGGCGTCGGCTACCAGTTCGCGAGCGTCGTCGGCGGCGGGTTCACGCCGTTCATCGCGGTCGGCTTGGTCAGTCTCGCCGGTGGCTCGTGGCACCTCGTCGCCGGTTATCTCGCGGCGGGCTGCCTGATCTCGCTGGTGGTTGCCGCGCGGATGCGCGCGGCGCAGTGACAAAGTGAGCGCGTGGCCGGCCCGATCCGCGGCCGGCCATTTCTCCGCGTCGGCCGCCGGCCGAACGGCGGTCCCCCACCCAACGTCAAACACCGTCAATCACGCGCGGCGATTCCCCTTTTCCCCGCTGAACATTCCACGCCGCCCGCCGACCAATGGCATCATATGGGCCTACGTCAGTCACCGATACGCCCCCATATCATGTCGAATCTCATCGTCCACGGCGGCACTCCGCTGCGCGGGGACATCAAGCCGTCCGCGAACAAGAACGCCGTCCTGCCGATCCTGTGCGCCACCCTGTTGACCGATCAGCCGCTGCGCCTCGTCGGCGTGCCGGACATCACCGACGTGCGCAAGATCCTCGACATCTTCCGCACGCTCGGCAGCGACGTGTCGGTCGACTTCACGACCGGCCTGCTCGAACTCCACCATCGCAACACGAAGTTCGATCCGGCCGTCCACCGGCTGCCCGAGGCGATGCGCTCGTCGATCATGCTGATTCCGCCGCTGCTCGCGCGCTTCGGCGTCGCGCGCCTCGAGAACGACGTGAAAGGCTGCACGCTCGGCGTGCGCGAGATCGATCCGCAC